>Ga0316217_10000013_pt1 | contig 264380 bp, 222 predicted proteins | sample 1anoAmetaG_FD_203633 | JGI IMG/M metagenome (GOLD analysis project Ga0316217, IMG submission 203633) | Freshwater microbial communities from Trout Bog Lake, Wisconsin, USA - 1anoA | ecosystem: Environmental > Aquatic > Freshwater > Lake > Hypolimnion/Profundal zone | place: USA: Wisconsin... | reverse complement strand
CGAGATACGTCGCGAATAGAATTCCGCCGAGAACCGCAAGCGTCAGACGGAAATAAAACCACGTTTGCGTGCCGATGGCCGGCGAACTCATGCCCAGCAAAAGCAACAGGCAGACAAATAAAAATCCCACGCCCAACGCCACAAATTGCGCAATCCTGTGGCTGAACGAAATTCCCGACAACGCGCTGTTGGCGGACGAGTCGTGCGCTTTTTCAGAGCCGGCAGGCTGGATGAGATAGCCGACGGCAAGCCATCGGTCGCCGGCCTGTTTCGCGAAGGTCACCGTTTCGGTCGCCGCGAGCAGGCCGTCGAAGGCGGTTTCATATTTCGCCTCGCACCATGTTCCGGCGGCGGTGAATTTCGTCGCGGTCAATTTGCGCGAAAGCACTTTGCCGAGCGGATGGCGGACTTTTTGCAACCGGCTGATCCATTCGTCCTGCGCCATGGCGCGCTGGAAATACGGCGCGGCAGTATCCCAGCTCCGCGCGTAATCGCCTCTGTCCATCAGCGCGAGCCATGATTCCACGGCGGGAAGGATTTTTGAGTTGGTCGCGGCAGTTGTTTTATTCACAGCACACCAAACGCGGCGGATGATTTGGGAATTAACCCAGATGAGCATGAGCACGAGCAGCGTCAGCCAGATCAAAAAGTCCCAACCGTCAACGAAGAGCGAGCCGCCGAGGTGTCGCACATAAACCGCCAGCAATTTGTCCCCAAAAACCCACAGGCCGCCAATCATTGCGTCGAGCAACAGCAGCGGAAACAGCAGGCCGTCGAAGAGCGCCAGTTTCAGTCCGCAAAGCCGTCCTTCCGAGCGGCGGATTTGCGCCACCGCCACCCAGCCGAGAACGGACGTTAGCAGCGGCGCGATCAAAACCAGCCCCATGAGACCGACGATGCTGAACAAGATGTTCAGCCAGGAAGTATCATGCGTCATCGGCGTGGCCGACTCGGTCATTTTTTTCACCAGCCAAACGAACCAGACCAAAGGCACGACGGACAAAGGCACGCATACCGCGCCCAAAATGGCCGTGCGCGAAAAGCGCGTTTCAGGGAGCGCACGCGTCTCGCGTGCCCCGTCCGGCGTCCCGCCGGGCGGCTCGTGAACAAATCTGTTTGTTGGTGAACCGGGCGCGACGCCCGGTTCGGCAGGCGGGACGCCCGCGCTCCCCGAACTGACAATCGTCTCCACGCAGGTCTTTACTTCGCTGACCTGCTGGTAACGCAGCTCCGGATTTTTTTCCAAGGCGCGCAAAACAATTTCGTCCAGTCGCACGTCAATTTGAACTTTGTGCGACGGCGGTTCGATTTTTTTGCCCGGCAGTTCGCCGGTGAGCATCTGGTAAAACACCACGCCCAGCGCGTAAATGTCCGCGCGATGGTCCACCTCGCCCGGCGCGGCGATCTGCTCCGGCGACATGTATTGCGGCGTGCCCATCACTTTACCCGCGTCGGTCAGGAGCGCCGGGCATTGCTCGGCAGGCACGATATTCCCCGCCCCTTTTGCCGAGCAATGCTCGGCGCTCCGCTCCGTTCCAACAATTTTCGCCAGTCCGAAATCCGCCACCTTCACGCGGCCGCGGCGGTCCAGCAAAATATTTTCCGGCTTGATGTCGCGGTGGACGATGCCCTGGTCGTGCGCGAATTGCAGCGCGTCGCAAATCTGCGGCACGATGGCCAGCGCCTCGCGCGCGGAAATCCGCCCGGCGTGGAGCAACTGCCGCAGCGTGACGCCGTCCACAAATTCCATCAGGAAGAAATACAATCCGTCCGCCTTGCCGAATTCATACAGCGTCACGATGCCGGGATGATTCAGCTTCGCCAGCGCCTTGGCTTCGCGGGTGAAGCGCTCGGCAAACGCGGGATCATCGCCGATGCCGGGCGGAAGGATTTTCAGCGCCACGACGCGGTCGAGCTGTTTCTGCCGCGCCTTGTAAACCGCGCCCATGCCGCCCTTGCCGATGAGTTCGAGAATTTCGAGCTGCGGAAATTTGGCCGCGAGTTCGGCGACCGGCGGCGGCGTGAACGGCGGCTGTTTGGCATCCGTGACGGTGTCCGTCGCCGCGCCCATTTTGAGCAGGCAGGCGGGGCAAAGTCCGGCCAGCGCGCCGGCGGGCAGCGGCGTGCCGCATTGCGGACATTTGTTTCCGTCGGGCATGGGCTTATTCATTTTTACCGCATCCATACCCACTTCAGAAGCAAAAGCTGGAAAATGTTACACGGTTTTTTGGCAACGGCAGGTTAAATTGTTAAAGCGTTGAATCTTTAAATGACAGTCTGTTCTGGTTCAACCGTTCAACGATTTAACGATTTAACGAAGCTTGAATCCGCCTTGAAAAACCACTTCCGCCGCCACGACCACGAGAAACACCGCGCCGACGAGCGCGTTCAGCCGGAAGAACGCGATGTTGATCCAGTTCAAACTACGGCGGCGGGCAATCCAGTGTTCCAGCGTGAGGCAAATGACAATGATGAGCCAGCCGATGAGATACGCGATGCGAAACCGGCAGAGCAGTCCAAACGCGAGCAGCAGCCCACACATGAGCATGTGCGCGAGGAACGCCGCCTTCAAGGCGTTCTGCGGTCCCCACGCGACGACCAGCGAGCGCAGACCGTGCGATTTGTCGAACTCGTAATCTTGCAGCGCGTAAATGATGTCGAAGCCGACTAGCCACAAAATCACGGCGCACGCGAGCGTGGTCATCTGCAAAATTTCTGCAACGGAAACATTCGCACCTTTGACCGCCAGCCACGCGCCGACCGGCGCGAGCGCGAGTGCGAGGCCGAGAAAAATGTGCGTGTAATCCGTGAACCGTTTTGTGATCGAATAGAAACAAACCATTACCAAAGCGACGGGCGAAAGATAAAAGCAAAGCGGATTCAAATAATAACTCGCGGCAATCAATCCCGCCGCCGACAGGATGCAAAGTGAAATGGCGCTGAACAAAGAAATTTCACCAGCCGGCAAATGACGATTGGCCGTGCGCGGATTCAGCGCGTCGAATTTTCTATCGGCAATCCGGTTGAAGGCCATTGCGCACGTCCGCGCGCAGACCATTGCCGCCAGAATCAGTCCGAAAGTTTTCCAGCCGGGCCAGCCTTGGTTGTCGCGCGCCGCCACGAGCATGGCCGCCAGCGCGAACGGCAAGGCGAAAACGGTGTGTGAAAAACGCACGAACGAACCCCATTTTTGAATCAGGGAAAACATTTTTTAACGGTTACAAGCAGCAAGTTGAAAGTTGCAAGTTGGATTTAATGCCAACCAACTTTCAACATTTAACATTTAACCTGCAACGAATCATTCCTTTTCCTCCGCCCAGCGCGGCGCAAGCTTGTTCGGGATGCCGATGTGGTCCAGCACGCGTGCCACGACGGTATCCACGATTTGCACCACCGAGTTCGCGCCGGAATAAAAGCTGGGGTTCGCCGGCAGAATCGTCGCGCCAGCCAGCAGCAGCAGTTCCATGTTCTTGACGTGGATCAAACTCAACGGCGTTTCGCGCGGCACCAAAATCAATTTCCGTTTTTCCTTCAGCGTCACGTCCGCCGCGCGCAGCAGCACATCCTCGCTGTAACCGTGCGCGATCCGGCCCATCGTGCCCATCGTGCAGGGGATCACGACCATCGCGTCCGGCGGATTCGAGCCGCTGGCGAACGGCGCGTTCATGCTTTTGAGATTATGCGTCTGCACGCCCGCCGGCAGTTTCAGGCCGGCCGGCAACTCCACCGCGATGACCTGCTGCGCGTAATTGCTCAACACGACATGGATTTCGTGTTCGCGCGGGTTCAGATTGTCGAGCAGCCGCTGCGCGTAAAGCGCGCCGGTGGCTCCGGTGATGGCAACGAGGATTTTCAACCTGCCGAATCGTAAATCGTAAATCGTAAATCGTAAATGAGGAAACAGCTTGAGTCCGCATCGGCGTTCCGCACAATTGGCGCGTGTTCAAACCTGCGGGAATCTTTTTTTGCGCCGCGCTGGCTCTTTTTCTGGCGGGCTGCGCCACCACGCCGAAAATGCCGGAAGAAACCATTTCATCGCCGCCGGCAACCAGCGGGAACGCGGCCCTGAACTGGTCGGCCTCCGGTTTCGGACAAACGCCTTCGGCAAAAACAAATCAGCCCGTCATCCTGCACACGAATCGTCCGCCATCAATTCCACCAAAGCCCGCATCCATCCTGACCTGGACTTCGCTCAAGCGCTGGACGGTGGAACATCAAGTCGGCACGCAACACTTTTTGTCCAGCACGCCGCTGACGACCTACGCTGTTAGCTCGATCAACGGCACCATGATCCTGGCCATCGGCAGCCACGAGGCGACGTGGAACGGCATCGGCATCGATCTCGGCTTCGAGCCGCAGCTCATTGACGGCGAAGTTTTCCTGCACGGACTGGATTTGCAAAAAAATCTCGAGCCGCTGTTGTGCGCGCCGCCCCTGACGTTCTGCACTAACCGCGTCATCGTGATTGACCCCGGCCACGGTGGCAGCAACACCGGCACGCACAGCGTGCTCGACGGCCGGTTTGAAAAGGAATTCACGCTCGACTGGGCGGAACGGCTCAAGCCGTTGCTTGAAACCAACGGCTGGACGGTCTTCCTCACACGCACGAACGATTCGGAACTGGCGCTGTCCAACCGCGTCGCGTTTGCCGAGGCGCACCAAGCGGACGTGTTCATCAGCCTGCATTTCAATTCCGCCGCGCCGGACACCGGCCAGGCCGGCCTCGAAACCTATTGCCTCACTCCGACGGGAATGCCCTCGACGCTCACGCGCAACTTCGCCGACCTGTGGTCGGAAAATTTCCCCAACAACCGCTTCGACGCGGAAAATCTGCAGCTCGCCGTGCGGTTGCAGGGCGCGCTGCTCCATGTGACCGGCGCGGAGGATCGCGGCGTGCGGCGCGCACGCTTCATGGGCGTTTTGCTCGGACAAAAACGCCCGGCGATTTTGATCGAAGCCGGCTACCTTTCCAATCCGGCGGAAGCGGAAAAAATTGAAAGCGCGGCGTATCGCCAGAAGCTGGCGGAAGCCGTCGCGGCGGCGCTCAAATGAAAAAATCAAAGCACATTCTCGTCACGGGCGGCGCGGGTTTCATTGGCTCGCACCTCGTTGAACGCTTGCTGAATGATGGCGAAAGCGTTGTCGTCATTGACGATTTTTCGACCGGCAGCCTGGACAATTTCCGGACGGTCAAAAAAAATCCGCGCCTGAAAATTGTCCGCGCCAAAATTTCCAAGTGCAAGGAACTGCCGCAGCTCGCGGCGGAAGCCGAATATATTTTCCATCTCGCGGCAACCGTCGGCGTGGATTTGGTGGTGAAGTCGGCGCTGCACGTCTTGGAATCCAGTTTTCACGAAACGGAAATTTTATTGAAAGCCGCCGCGAAAAAATCCACGCCGCTGCTGCTCACGTCCACCTCGGAGGTTTACGGCAAGAGCGCCAAGCCGGAATTCAGCGAAGACGACGACCTGCTCATCGGTCCGCCGGGACACTCGCGCTGGAGCTACGCCAGCGCCAAGCTCACGGACGAGTTTCTCGCGCTGGCCTACGCGCGCGAGAAAAACCTGCCCGTCACCATCGCGCGGCTGTTCAACACCGTCGGCCCGCGCCAGACCGGCCGCTACGGCATGGTGCTGCCGCGATTCATCGCGGCGGCGAAGAAGAACGAGCCGCTGAAGGTTTTCGGCGACGGTAAACAATCGCGGTGCTTCGGGTTTGTTCACGACGTGGTGGAGGCGCTGGTGCGTTTGCAAAATTGTGAAAAGGCGCGCGGGGAGATTTTCAACATCGGCGGCACGGAGGAGGTTTCCATGCTCGAACTCGCCCGGCTCGTGGTGAAAACGCTCGGCTCGAAATCCCGGATTGAGCTGATTCCCTACGACCAGGCGTATGCGCCGGGCTTTGACGACATGCGCCGCCGCAAACCGCTGGTGGCAAAACTGGAACGCTTCGTGAAATTTCGTCCGCGCACAACGCTTCGTGAAATTATAAAGGTGACGGCGGAAACCATTTGAAATGGGGAGCGCGACCGTCCCGGTCGCAGCCAACGGCGTCCCGCCGTTGGCACCTTCGGCGGCGACTGATTTGAATTTGTAGGCGCAACCACGTTCGGGTTCGGCGCGGGACGCACCGAACGGCAACCGGGACGGTTGCGCTCCCAAAATCAAAACTGGGACGCATCGTGAACTTCAAGCCGCAGACGCCGCTGCGCGAAATCATCCGGCTGACGGCGGAATAAGCCAGACGCTACATCATTTCTCTATCATACCAAAAATAAATACCGGGCATCCAATTGGTATAGGATCTCGTGCCTTGGATTGGTCGGAAAGTCGGCGAGCCAACGCAAATCCCAAAAAATCCATCGCAAGAGCAACCAAAAAATTTATAAGTTTTCGAGCAAACTAAAAAAACGCAGTTTGATTCCAAAATATCAGGTTCCAATTGGAATCCTTGCTTACGCAGAGAACTAATATCCAAAGGCAGCTTGTCTTCACTAACAGCAGAATATGGGGTGTTCGTTTTTAGAATTTCGATGGCCCATAACTGTAAATTGGTTGGATTGACAGAAGCTTTGACAGCGGAAGCCAAGTCATTCATTTTCGACTCTGGTTTTGGAGCGCAACCAGAGGAAAGGAGAGTTAAAAACACTGCCGTAAAAAGCAGCGTGATTGTGCTGCTAACGAAACGATACATTTTCCAGTTTTAATAATCTGCGTTTCCAATCCAATCCGCCGGAGAAGCCGCCGAGTTTTTTGTTCGCGGCCAGCACGCGATGGCATGGAACCAAAACCGGCACCGGGTTCGCGCCGCACGCGCCGCCCACGGCGCGGACGGCCTTGGGCCGGCCAATCGCCGCCGCGATTTCGCCGTAGCTTTTCGTCTTGCCGAGGGAAATCTTCCGCAGCGCGTTCCAGACGCTTTTCTGAAATACCGTTCCCGCCAAATCCAGTGGTGGAAATTTTTTCGGCTCGCCGCCGGCCAGAATTTTCTTGAGTGCGGCTTCCGTTGCGCGATGCCAGCCACGGATTTTGGCGGGAACGATTTCCTTTTTCGCGGCTCGCGAGGACGCTCGCCCCACCGGGAAATTTAATTCAGCCAGACCTTTGTCGGAATAGTGCGCGATGAATTTTCCATCGCGCGTGAAGATTGGCAGTTCAACAAGATTGGTTTTCATGCGCTTCAACGATTCCCCAAGTTCAATGACTTTTCAAGAACATCGAGATGACTCCGAGCAGAATCAAAAACAGCACGACGACCAGCAGGATGAAGCGGTTGCGGGCGACGCGCTTCTCGTAGCGCATCGGGCGCAGGCCGTGGACGCCGCCGGCGGCGAGGTAGTTCACAAGGCGCGGATTCGTGGTGGTCGGGCCGCGCAGATGGTTGCGCAGGCGGTTCCACAGCGCCGGCAGATCGTATTTGCGCACGCCGAGGTCGTTGTAATGGTCGGCGGATTCGGCGTCGGCGCGCGATTGCAACGGCTCCTGGTTGATTTTTTCAAACACCGGCTCATGTGTGGCGGGCTTGGGCGCGGGCGTCGGCTCAGCGGCGCGCGCCACGGTGGCGCCGTGCGGAATGGCGGTGGAACGGAATTTCGGCGCGGGCGCGCGCTGAATCTGCGTGTCGAGCTTTTTGATTTCGGATTCGAGCGCGGCAATCTGGTCGTTGAGCACACGAGCGCGGTCGGAAATCGGATCCACCTTTTTTTTCAACAACGCCATACAAAATCAGTGCCGCACCAGAATGGCGATGAACACGCCGAGCGCGCCCAGCGCGACGAGCACCAGCGGCCACGTCATCGCCAGGCCGATTTTGCACAGTTCGCCGAAACTCAAGCTGGTAAGCGGCGACGTGGCCGGCTGTGACGGTGCGCTTTCGGCCTCGGTTTTCTTCAACGCCTCGGGCGACAGCGCGGGGAGCTTCAGGCGCGCGGTGTTCCATTCCATGCGGGCGTTTTCGATGGCGGTGAGCGCGCGGGTCAGTTCGGTGCTGAAGTTTTCCTTCGTCCACGTTTCATCGCGGACGGCCTCGATTTTGGCGAGCGCGTCGCGAAAATCAGCGATGGTCTTGAGCATCTGTTCGGCTTCGTGGCGCTGGTTGAACTCGGCCTCTTCGAGCAGGCCGAGGCCGCGCGTGAGGTTGTGGATCATTTCCTGGCGGCCGGTCTGGAATTCGCTCTGGCGGCGGCGCAGTTCCTCCAGCGAGGCGCGTTCGCGTTCCAAGCTGTCCTGCGCGCGCTTGAGTTCGGCCAGCTTCTGCTGCGCCTCGACGACCTTGCGGTCCACCTCGTCGCGCGTCGGCGCGCGGAGCGGGTCGGACGCGGGCGCGGCGAAGGGTGACTTCTGGGTTTGAAAGTCGGTGTCCACAAACTCGGTTGAATCGTATTCAGCAGCCATGCGGCGAATTTAACGCTGTTATAAAATGGAGTAAAGCGGTGTTTGCGCTTGTCAGCGCGCGGGACGAGTCCTAAATTGGCTTTGTTCGCCGTAAGAAAATTTTGACATGATTGAATTGATTCAATTTCCGTGGAGTCCGTTCTGCATTGTGCAGCGTCGCATACTGGAATTTTCCGGCGCCCGTTTCAAAATCACCAATATTCCCAATCAGGACCGTTCACTCGTTTGGAAGCTCACGCGTCAGCGTTACTACGGCGTGCCGATCATCCGCGACGGCAAGAATGTGATTTTCGAAGTCAGCGAGGACTCGCAGGTCATCGCCAAATATCTCGACGAAGAAATGGAACTGGGCCTGTTCCCGGCGCGCTGGCGCGGCGTGCAATCCGTCCTCTGGAAATTCATCGAAAACGAAGTCGAGGGCGCGACGTTCCGGCTCAACGACATTTACTGGCGGGAAAATGTGCCGGCGGCTGACCAGTTGCAGTTTTTGCGGTTCAAGGAGCGCAAGTTCGGCCGCGGCTGCATCGAACAATGGCGCAAAGACCAAAAAGTGTGGCTCAAAAAACTGGAGGAGCTGCTGATTCCGTTTGAAATCATCCTGACGCACCAGGAATTTTTATTGGATGACCAGCCGCGTTTCGTGGATTTCGATTTGTTCGGGATGCTCGAAAATTTTCTCTACTCCGGCCATTACAAACTGCCGGTGCGCCACAAACAGATCCAGCAATGGCACCAGCGCATGGCCCGCATCAAATTGAAAAATCTGAAATGAAACCGGTTTGTCACCCAAACGTCGCCGTCCCGCCACCGGACTTTGATTTGCTTTGAAAGAATTTTACCTAGTGAAAAATTACATTCTCGACACCAACGTTGTTCTCCACGACCCCAACTCCCTCCTCAACTTTGACGACAACAACGTCCTGATCCCCATCGAGGTCATCGAGGAAATTGACCGGTTCAAGCGCGAATCCTCCGAACTGGGCCAGAACGCGCGGCAGGTGTCGCGGATGCTCGACGGCTTTCGCGGCGAAGGCAGCTTGAGCGAGGGCGTGCATCTGCCCAATGGCGGCAAGCTGAAAATCGCGTTCCTGAAAAACGGCCACAGCCCCGCCAACGGCGACAGCCACATCCTGAACAGCAATAGCGTGGACAACCGCATCCTTGCGTTCGCCGCCTCAATTCAGAAGGCGCAGCCGAAAAATCCGACGATTCTCGTTTCCAAGGACATCAACCTCCGCATCAAGGCCGACGCGCTCGGCTTGCAGGCCGAGGATTATGAGAACGACCGCGTGCTTATCCAGGATCTTTATACCGGCATGATCGAAATGTCCGTCAGCCCGGAGCGGATGGCGACGTTTCGCGCCAATAGCGAACTGGAGATCAACGGCGGCAAAAAATATTTTCCGAATGAATTCTGCACGCTCATTGACGAGGCGAATCCCAAAAAGGCCGCGCTCACCAAGGTGGACGCCACCGGCACGAAGCTCGTTCCCATCATTGACTGCCGCGAAGGCATCTGGGGCATCAAGCCGCGCAACCGCGAGCAGCATTACGCCTTCGACGCGCTGCTCGACGACCGCATCAAGCTCGTCACGCTCATGGGCAAGGCCGGCACGGGAAAAACGTTGATGGCGATGGCCGCCGGCCTGAAGCGCACCGTGCTCGACCGCGAATTCCGCCGGCTCGTCGTCGCGCGCCCGACCATTTCGATGGGCAAGGAACTCGGATTTCTGCCCGGCTCGCTGGAGGAAAAACTCGCGCCGTGGATGCAGCCGATTCACGACGCGCTCGAAATGTTGAGCGACCTGAACATGGGCCACGACCATCGCCGCAGCGGCGACCTGATGCGCTCCGGCAGCATCGTGGTGGAGGCGTTAAGCTACATCCGTGGACGCAGCATCGCGAACCAGTTCATGGTGATTGACGAGGCGCAAAACCTCACGCCGCTCGAGGCCAAGACCATCATCACGCGCGTCGGCGCGGGCACGAAGATCATCTTCACCGGCGACCCGTATCAGATTGACAATCCCTATGTGGACTCGTCCTCGAACGGCTTCAACTATATCGTCAGCCGTTTCCGCGACCAGGCCATCGCCGCGCACATTGAACTGCAAAAAGGCGAACGCTCGGAACTGGCGGAACTGGCGGCGAATATTTTGTAAGTTTACTCTTCGATAAAATCCGTTCTGCGTCGCCCCAAAGGCGGGCGTTGTGTCAACTGCCGCCCACATCTCCACCAGCCGCCTCAACCAAAGCATCAATTTTTCCCGGATTTTCAAGCCGGGCACTTTTCTGATATTTAATATTATGCAAATCGAAAGCGGTGGTATATAATTACACGAACCGCATTTTGGTAAAATTTGTTTTTTTATGTTTAAAAAATTATTTGCTGGTGCAATTAAAGTTCAACATTTAAAGGCCCTGTTCCGTGCTTCAAAAATCACCAAGCTATTGCTATCACCATTTGTTTCTCCCCTGTGCCCTGCCGGGCGGATGAGCCAAGCATTCTTGACATGTGGCCGGCTGGCTTCATGTCTTGCGCTGCTGCTGACATTCGCTTTCTCCGGTCAGGTTCTGGCGCAAACGCAGATTGTCAGTTGTGATGCCCCGGTGCAAAGCCACAAGCGCGGCATCGCGGTCAATACCATGTCCGCTGCGGACTTCCAGGCCCTGGCCCCGGGTGTGTCGTGGTTTTATGATTGGGGCGTGAACAATTGGAGTGTGCCGTCCAATGCCGCGATGAGTTACATCCCGATGTCTTGGAATGGCAGCTCCGGTTCTCAAACTTCCCTGGCATCTTATCTCGCGGCCGGAAACCGTCCCTGGCGTGTGTTCGCGCTCAATGAACCTAATTTTACCAATCAAGCGTTCATGACGCCCTCCAACTCGGCGGTCGCCTTTAAACAAGTCAAGGCGATTTGCGATCCCTATAGTATTCCCGTGATCTGCCCACACATGGCGGAAGGGTCCGCCGCGAACCAAAGCATCACCGCGTATGACCCAATCCAAGGATCGAATGTCACCTATACTTCCGCGGAACCTTATCTCAAAGCGTTTTTTAGCTACTGCAGTTCAAACACGCCCGCGACACCCGCAGGCATATCAGACCACAGTTATGCCGGCTATGGCGACCTGACTTATTGGACCGGCCTCATGCACAGTGATTTTCCCACCCAAACCGTATGGGTCACTGAATTCAACAACGGGGCCACCAGCGATGCCGGCACGCTCGCCGACCTGATCCCGTCGGTGGATTATTGCGAACGCACGCCCTGGATTGAAGGCTATTCCTGGTTCATGTCGCGGATCAGCGGTGATCCCCACAACAGCCTGCTGTCCACCAATCCCGGAGTCCTGACAGCGGCGGGCCAGGCGTATGTCCAAATGCCGGTGCATCAAACCAACCTTTTTTACCGCATCCCCGGCCGGCTGCAGGCGGAGCGTTATGTCACCGAAACCAACATGAACATTGCGCCGACGACCGACACCAACGGGCTGGCTGACATGATCACTGCGGCGGCGAATGGCAGCGTGGACTACAATCTTCAAGTGGATTCCGCTGGGAACTATCCGTTGAATTTTCGAGTGGCTGGGGCCACCGGTCAGATTAAAATATATAGCGGCGGCACGCTGCTGGGAACGGCCACAATCACGCAAACCGGCTGGTCTACGGTTTCGACCACCATTTCCTTGCCGGCGGGCACCCAAACTCTTCATGTGGTGCTGACCGCAAATTCTCAACACTTGAATTGGATTGATTTTCTGGCGACCAATGGCGCGCCGTCCATTCCAGACAATGTGAGCGCGACGGCGAGCGGCTATCAGGTCGGTTTGAGCTGGTCCATTGCCGCCGGAGCGACCAGCTACGTCGTCCAATCTGCCACAGCCTACGGCGGGCCTTACACCACCATCGCCAGTCCGACGACGACCAGCTACACGAACACCGGCCTGGCCATCGGCACCACCTACTACTATGTGGTGTCGGCGGTGAACGCCGCCGGGGCGAGCAGCAATTCCATTCCGGTCGGTGCCACCACGGTGTTTCCACCGGTGGATTTGGCGTTGAACAAACCGACCACGGTGAGTTCAACTCAGAGTGGCTATCCCGGGAACCTCGCGGTGGATGGAGTGACGTCGGGCGATGCGTCCCGTTGGGCTTCGGCCTGGAGTGATCCACAATGGATTTATGTGGACCTGCAGGGCACTTATAACATCAATGAAGTGGATCTCTACTGGGAGTCCGCTTACGCGAGCAGTTATCTAGTCCAAATTTCCGCCGACGCCGCAAACTGGACCACGGTTTACAGCACGACCACGGGAACTGGCGGCACAAACTATTTGACCGGGTTGTCCGGAACGGGGCGTTATGTGAGGATGTATGGGACGGTGCGGGGGACGAGCTATGGCTATTCGCTCTACGAAATTGAAGTCTTTGGGACGGTTCCCACGCCAACGAATCTGACGGCGACGGCGGCGAATTCACAAGTTGCCTTGAGCTGGAACGCATCGCCGGGCGCGACCGGTTACAATGTGAAGAGCACCGCCGTCAACGGTGGAACTCTCGCCACCGTGGCCAACGTGACGATGACCGGTTATACGAACACCGGCTTGCTCAACGGCACGACCTATTATTATGAAGTTTCCGCCGTGAATTCTTTCAGTGAAAGCGCCAACTCAACTGAAGTCAGCGCCACACCGACGAATAATACGCCCGTGCTGGCGGCGATTCCCAACCAAACCATCCTGGCCGGTCAGACACTGTTGGTCACCAATTCCGCCAGCGACCCCAATGTTCCGCCGCTGCCCTTGACGTTCAGTCTGCCGGGTGCGCCGGCTGGTGCCGCCATTGATCCAACCAGCGGCTTGATCACCTGGCGTCCGACAATTGCGCAATCGCCTTCCACGCAGACAATCGCCGTAGTGGTCTCGGACAACGGCACGCCGACCTTGAGCGCCACCCAGAGCTTCACCGCCACGGTGAACCAGCCGGCCAATCCGGTGCTCAATCTCGTTTCCATCAGCAACGGCCAGTTCGGGTTTGGGATCAACGGCGATACCGGGCCGGACTATACCATCCTGGCTTCCACCGACCTGATCTCCTGGAATCCGGTTTTCACGACGAATTCACCGGCCTTGCCGTGCTTCTGGTATGACACTAACACTTTGTCCTACCCGAACCGTTATTACCGCGCCGTCTTGGGACCGTAGCAGTCTGATGGGTTGACCGACGTATCATCAACACCGGCCGGGCCGGATGAATGTTTGGAAATCTGACAATGTCGGTGCGGCAATTTCCACTTTGTTTTTCGCGTGGCTTGGTTTGTTAGCGGCCAAACCATTTTCATTCTGCTTGGCGTCTTGGCGTCTTGGCGGTTAATTTGTCCGCATGAACCGGACTCAATCGGAAAAACTTTTTGCCGAGGCGTTGAAATATATTCCCGGCGGCGTCAACTCGCCGGTGCGCGCGTTTCGCGCCGTCGGCGGCCAGCCATTTTTTGTCAACCGCGCCAGCGGCTCCCGGATCTGGGACGTGGACGGCAACGAACTGATTGATTACGTCGGCACCTGGGGGCCGGCGATTCTCGGCCACGCGCATCCGAAAATTATTTCCGCCGTCAAAGCCGCCGCCGATCACGGCACGAGCTTCGGCATTCCCAATCCGCTGGAAGTGACGATGGCCAAGCTCATCTGCGAGCGCGTGTCGAGCGTGAAAAAAATCCGCATGACCAGCAGCGGCACCGAGGCGTGCATGAGCGCCATCCGGCTGGCGCGCGGGTTCACGCGGCGCGACAAAATCATCAAGTTCGACGGCTGCTATCACGGCCACGCGGATTCGCTGCTGGTGCGCGCGGGCAGCGGCGCGCTGACCTTTGGCAATCCTGACAGCGCGGGCGTGCCGCCGGCGTTTACGTCGCATACGATTGTTCTGCCTTACAACGATGTCGAGGCGGTGAAGGCATGTTTCGCGGCGAATCAAAATCAAATCGCCGGCATCATCGTCGAGCCGGTGCCGGGCAACGCCGGACTGTATCTGCCCAAGCCGGGCTATCTGGAATTTTTAAGCGAGATCACCCGGGCACACGGCGCGCTGCTGATTTTCGACGAAGTAATGACAGGCTTCCGGCTCGCGCGCGGCGGCGCGCAGGAGCGGTTTGGCATCACGCCGGATTTGTCCACGTTCGGCAAGGTCATCGGTGGCGGGCTGCCGGTGGGTGCGTTCGGCGGACGCGCGGAGATCATGGATTGTCTCGCGCCACTCGGCCCGGTGTATCAGGCCGGAACGTTAAGCGGCAATCCGCTCGCGATGGCGGCGGGTCTCGCAAATCTGGAAGAGCTGGAGGCGAGCGGCGCGTATGGCAAACTGGAAAAACTTGGCGAACAACTGGCGGCTGGCATGAAGGACGCCGCGAAATCCGCCGGCGTGCCGGTGCAAATCAATGCGTGCGGCTCGATGTTCTGCACCTACTTCACGGGCACGCCGGTTCACAACGTGGCCGACGCGATGAAAAGCGACCGCGAGCGGTTCAAGAAATTTTTCCACGGGATGCTGGACGCGGGATTTTATTTCGCGCCGTCGCAGTTCGAGGCGGGTTTCATTTCCACGGCACATTCGCCGGCGGACATTGAAAAGACGGTCGGTGCGGCGGCAAAAATCTTGCGCGGGCTGTAACCTTGCGGCGTTGCCGGCGTCTGACCTCCTATCACGCCGTCCTGAAAACGCGGCGGAAACACAACCAATCGAAACAACGAAATATATGAAATCAACGAAAACATTGTTAATCGCCGCACTGGCGGCCGGCGCATTGCTTGCCGGGAGTTCGTCGCTGCTCGCGCAAGACGCCACCAATACTCCTCCGGCCGGTGAACATGGCCATGGCATGAAGGGTGGACGTCCCGACTTTGCCAAGGAGCTTGACCTGACGGACGCTCAAAAACCAAAGTTCAACGAGATTATGAAAGGCGCGCAGGAGAAACGTAAAACCTTGCACGAAGATTCGAGCCTGACGCAGGAAGAAAAGAAGGCCAAAGGCAAGGCCATTCAGGAAGAACTGAACACCCAAATGAAGGCGTTGCTGACGCCGGAACAATTCACCAAGTGGCAGGAAATGTCCAAGCACATGCGCGGCAACCGTCCGCCAGGAGGTGGTGCCGGCGGCCCGCCCCCCGGCGACAAGCCGCAAAACTAATTTTGGGGAACTCCACGAACACGGGGACGGCCTTGGCCGTCCCTTTTTTGTTTTCGCGTGCAAATTGATTTGAGCAAACGCGCGCCGGCCGGTAACGTGTAGCCGGTGTCGCGCGCGTAGCTCAATTGGATAGAGCGTCGGTCTCCGAAGCCGAAGGTTGTGGGTTCAACTCCCGCCGCGCGCACCATTTTGAAAATTTCCTTCCCCTCCAAAACACTGAATAAAATCAATGGTTTTCTGGCAATCCGCCTTTCCGTCTCTGTTGGGGATTGTCGTCTGAAATGGACTGAATCACCCTTAAAACCAGAACAGAAACCAGAACAAATGGCCTGAATTGGGGAAATGGGGATTTTGACGGTCTGGCCTTGCGTTCCTGTGTTTTGGGGTAAATCCATACGGTCTGACGGTCAAGAACACGACCCAGACCGTCTGGCGCAACGGGACTGACACCATTATCGTCGTTATCGGTATGAAAATTGCGGCATTGGCCGGAATGCGACAACGCCGGAAATCCAATGAAAAGGCTATATTTGAAGCCGTAACAGCATTTGCTGGGCTTTTCTTGTTTCTTTGGGTTTTCGTGCCGGGATTTCGTCAACTTGTCTTGGTTTCTTTGGCATTTATCACTGCCATTGGAGTTGTCCTTTTAATAATTTGGATGGTTTATTCAGTAATCAAATCAGAACCACCTTCGGCCACATTTAAGACATTTACATCAGCTCCATATCAGACCGAACAACCAATCCACAGAAAACCACCAACAGTTTATGTTGAGGAATTGCGACCTGCCAAACCTGCGCCCGAACTGACCATTTCCGAAAAACTTCGGAAAATTGACTGGTTCCAATTTGAGAAGTTGATTGAACTGATTTATCAACATCTCGGCTTTAAGGTAAAACGATTGGGCGGTGCAAATGCGGACGGAGGAGTGGATTTAATCGTCGAGTCGCCAACTGAAAAATTTGTTGTTCAATGCAAACATTGGAGGAAATGGTCTGTCGGCGTGCGGCATATTCGGGAATTTCTTGGAACAATGACGGACACTAAAACAGCCAAAGGAATTTTTATTACGCTGGTTGGATATTCAGGCGAAGCAAAACAACTGGCCGATAAACACGGCATCCAAATTTTAAACGAAACAGATTTAATCAAAATGATTGAGGATGCGGGCCTCATTTATTCCAAAGAAATATCCGCGCTTTTTGACGACGAACGGAAATTTTGCCCGAAGTGCGAAAGAGAAATGGTATTGAGAACATCTCGTTTAAAAGGCAACAAATTCTGGGGCTGCTCCAATTATCCAAGGTGTAGATTCATTTTGAATATTGAGACGGAATGAGGCCGCTTTATTCGTGCTGCGCCAAAATAATATTCACAAAACGCGCATCTTGCCCTTCAAGCGAAGGCGGCATCCAATCTGACGGAACGAGATTTTGTGCAATTGCCCTTTCAACTGGAATGTAGCCTTCCCATACAACTTTTTGGAATTGTTTCCACCATGTGTCCGCGTGTCCGCCCCAATGTGAACCAGTCAATCCTCCGATAATGAATGCACGCCCTTCATTATCGCGTAAAAATCCCAATGCTTTTGGCGGAACCGTGGATGGATGCACGAACCAGTAAATCACGTGCAATTCTAAAAGCGGCTTATTTATCTGGGATGCCACCGTATTCATTTTGCCGATTCTGGAGGGTGGAAATTCGTATGGCAATATTAACGCCTTGGAAAAGGCTGCTTTTCCAGACGACAAAACAATTCTCGGATTACGGGCTGTCAACCATTGCTGTCGGCGTGCCTGTCCAAGGACTGTTGATTGCATGTTGCTGTTGTTCCTGCGATGGCATCAAACTCGAACAACCAGCCTCTAAAATAAAGCACACGGTCACAAGCAGCCAGATGACCAAATTTCGCTTCATACGATTTGTTGATTTACCAACAAGAAAACATTGCATCTTTTTTCCATCATGCAAGAGCCTTACAAAATTCAAAGCGGATTCAGGCAGCAATATCAGAAAATCGGCCCATTTCTGGCGGGTTCGGAGATGAACTGAACAAATCAAAGTCTTCTCAGTCTGTAATATTTTGTGCCGAGCGCGGGCGTGTCAATGAGCACGTTTTGGTCGCCTATGTTAAGAGGCGTCCGAACATCATCCTGCCACTGAACTGGTGGCAGCAAAGAATCTGTAGATTGCGGGACATAGCCATTCAATTCAGACGACCAGTTTAAAATTGCCCCTTGAGCAAAAGCCTGAATTGTCAGATTTACAGCATTGAGCGAACTCATTTCAGAAGCCGTGAGCGCGCCATTGAAAACGCGCAAATTGTTTGCCTGTCCACAAAGGAACGTTGCATTGCCATAATTCCAAAATGTGAATGCTTTGTCCGACTGCTCATAAGTCGTTCCCACTACGGCGAACTGGAAATTTTGCAAAGCAATGTTCTGTAGCATCTGTCCGTCCAACATGGTCAATATGGTTTGAGAATTTAAGTTTACGGAGCAAACCAGGGTATGCCAGTGGTTGGTAGTAATGACATTGGTAAAAGCATAGAGCAAATTATCGTTATTTAAATAAAGCAGCAAATGGCCAGATGAATCGTTCTGCAACCCAATCCAGCGGTATGATGGTCCGCCACTCAGAATGCTGATGTGAGATGATTCAAAATCGGAGGGATTAAAATCAAATGAAACTGTGAAAGCAGAATATGAAAATCCCGCAATCTGTGCAGAGGCTGTGTAATCTCCAGCGGAGGGGAGTGTAAGAGCGTTATTGGAAAACGAAACACCAGATAATTCCATCGGAAAGCTGTTGCTCAAAGAATCTTGACCATCGGTGTTAAGCTTGAAATAGGACAGCAAAAGGGGTTGCGAAACTGCTCGCTGAACGCCAACAAGCAATCCTAGCAAAATAAAAAGAAGGGGCAGTTTGATTTTCAAAATATGATTTATGAAATGATTACCCTCTGCGCGTTGCCAACTGAGCCATTTCTTCATTACGGCGTCAACTACGAAGTAAAACCGGATTAAGGGCTTTCAAACTCAATTGGTTTTGGTGCCAACAGAATCCGGCTTGGAAGCGTTTGAATTTGTTGAGGTCGCACCTTCACCATTGAAGACTATCGTGGAATTGAGCGAGTCTCCGCCGCTTGCAGAGACAGGTGCTAAACTGGCATTCAGTTTTTTTTGTGATTCTGATGTTTGGATTTTATTTTGAATCAGCGCACTCAATAAAACGACGATAATCAGGCCGCCAGCGAAGATTGCACCAAATTGAATAATTTTAGAATATGGGTCTTTGGGCCGGTGTGAATATCGCTTTTTTCTTATCCGCTTTTTAGACACAGAAATTAAGATATTGAATTGCACCGACTCTGACAACCATTGCGGATTTACCATTCAATTACCGTCGTTTGGCGAGAGTGGAATTGGAGGTGCGCCTACGGGTCTTTTGAATTGATGGATTCCGGCCACAACGATTCCGCAGACGGCTAAAATTGCAAGCGCCATGGCAATCAGAAGTTTCATTCGCCGTCTGCGATGTTTTCTCCTTAAACGCGGAAATAATAATTTGCCAATTTGATTCACCATAAAGAAGGAAACCAGCCGGCAATATGAGCTAACAAAGCAGACTGGCCCGCCTACAGTTCAGACATTGATACTTTGTTCGGATGCGTTCTGAATCTCAATGAGAAATGTTTTACATGAATTGCTGTCAAAAAGGCCAAGTATTTTGCAAAAAAACAGCGAAAACCTTACAAATCTGCAAATCAGATTGGCTCAGTAACCAGTAATGAATGGTGAGTTTCGATTCATCCAGTTTTACATTGTTGTGACCAGTCGTAGATTTTTTACATGGCACAACAATGCGACGCCAACGGAAAGAATAATCCGACTCGGATTCTTCCTGATATGTCAATTTGCCGTGCAAAACATTCTGAATTATCCAATGAATTTGCTTATTGCTTGGTGGACAATTCGTTTGAGTGCAAATACGCCGAACCGTATAAATTTAAAACTTTCTGTTTTCATCCCAATCGTGAAGAAATAATCGCCAGAACCAAAGACGGCCAGTATTGAATTTTCCACATTTCCAGTATGCCTTTGGGTTGATTCTGGTGCGCCGACCCATGAACGGTTAATCCGTCTTGGACGGGCGGTTCGGCGGCGTCGGATTTTGACCGGATTGACTGTTTCAAATCGGAAATGGCTAGGTCACTTGGGCCAGATTCCAAGTGGGTGTTGACGGGCATTTTCTGGGTTACCCCTACATGTGAGGGAAGTTGGATTGGTTTTTTATTATTAGGGCAGTAGAATTCAATAACTCCAATTCTCGTTTGCCAACGGTTCCGAATTTAATTCCTTCCGGCTCATGCGCCAGTTTGGAAGGTGTTTGTCCATGATGGCCGTGAATCGCTCCGTATGGTTCCGTTCCAACAGGTGCGCCAGTTCGTGAACGATTATGTATTCCGTCCACGCTCCAAGCCAGAATCCAAAAGTTGCCGGAAGAAATTCAGGTGTTCTTCTGTTACATCGTCAGCAAAATTGTCATTGAAACCAAAAAGCATCCAGCCTTGTATCACCCCATTGCATCCAAATACTTCAATGATTTTGTCGGTAGCGAATATCGGGGTTTCCTAAATCTGTTGGTGGACTGGCAAATCATTGAAATCAATGAGGCATATCAGAATGACGCCGGAAAGGGTTTCACCAAATCATATCGGCTACACCCAACCGCGCTGGCGGCGTCCATTTCAAATTTGCCACTTCCGATTTGCGCCCGCCGGAATACATGCACAGCAGCAAAAAATCCGCGAACTGTTCGCCGGTAATGGGGTGGCTGCGTAATGCCTCTGTCACAATTTTCAGAATGTCATCACCAGAAAATAATTTCCGTTCCACGGATTTCACCTTCAACGGCGTGATGTCCGCCATCGGCAATTTGGAAATGTATTTTTCCGTCTTCGCTAACTTCAACATTGCCCGAAGTGCTTTGACGTAGTGGTTCGCCGTGTTCGGTGTCAGTCCCCGTTGAAGCAATTGTCCGCGATATGCGAGAATTTGCCGTGGCGAGATTTTGCTAATTTTGATTTCCGCCCCAAGAAACTTTTGCCAATGCTTCAAGCAATTGTCCTCACGAATGGCCGACACGGGTGATTTGCCGCACACCTTGGAGTAATGTTCGCGGAACGTCTTGAAATCCGGCCCTGATTTCAAACTCGTGACTTCGCCATCCTTGATGCTTTTCAAAAGGTCATACATGGCCTTGATTGCATCATTCCGTTCGGTGACTCCTTTCAGCCTGATTTTACTGAGTTTTTTGAGGCCGGTTTCGGCATCAGCAATCATCGTCTGAACGTAGAATGAGCCGTTCCGTTCCCATAAACCGCGAATTCTCCGGCGTGAACGGTCGAATACTTGATGGAATGAACTCACCCTTGAACCAGAACAAATTCCAGAACGAATGGCGAATCTCAGGATTTTGACCCGGAAAACCCTTTGTTATCAATGAGCACGTAATTAGGTTGGATTTAACCGTCCTTGCTCCGAAGCCGAAGGTTGTGGGTTCAACTCCCGCCGCGCGCACCATTTTTATATTTGGTGTTTGACCTCCGTTCTTAAAAGGGCGAAAACAGTCGCACCCATGAAATTGAACAAGTGGATGCTCTGGCTGCTGGTCGTGGCGTTTCTCGCCAGCGAGATTTATCTTTTTTCTGCGCTCCGGCAAAAGGAGGCGTTGCAGGTTTCCTTCCTGGCCCAAAAGCAGCGCGCGGACGATTTGCAAACGCAGGTGGATTCCCTCCAAAATTCCAACGCCGGTTTGCAGGGCGCGGAGATTTCCAAGCTGCGCGCGGACAACCAGGATTTGCCGCGCCTGCGCAACCAGGTCACGCAGTTGCAGGCGGCCAATCAGAAACTGACCGAGCAGTTGAAAACCACCACCGCGTATGCCCAGCAGCAGCAGGCGCAGTTGCAGCAGATCGCGGAGGCCCAGCAGGCCGCGCAGGCCGCGCAGGCGGAGGCGGCCGACCGGAACACCTGCATCAACAACCTTCGCCAGCTTGACGCGGCCAAACAGCAGTGGGCGCTGGAAAAAAACAAGACGGCGACGGCGGTTCCCACGGCGCAGGATCTCGCGCCATATTTCAAGGACGGAATTTTGCCGGTTTGCCCGTCAGGTGGCACCTACACGTTTAATGCCGTCGGGGAACTGCCGGTCTGTTCCGTTGCCGGCCACGCGCTGCCGCAGTAACATTCGGGTCGCGACAATTTTCAGTCTTGGCTTTCACCGCTCGTCCGCTAGACTGCGCGTTCAATGATTGACACCGATACTGAACTGTTGAAGGGCATCGCAAACCAACTGCGCATCCATTCCATCGAGGCGACCACGGCGGCGGGCAGCGGCCATCCGACTTCGTGCTGCTCGGCGGCGGACCTCGTGGCCGTGTTGTTTTTCGGCCAGATGCGTTACGACGCGAAGAATCCCCATTTTTACAACAACGACCGTTTCATTTTATCCAAAGGCCACGCCGCGCCGCTGCTTTACGCCGCGTGGGCGGAAAATGGTTTCGTGCCGATCCCCGAACTGCTGACACTCCGGCAGTTCACCAGCGAACTCGAAGGCCACCCCACGCCGCGCCTCGCGTTTGCGGATGTGGCGACCGGTTCGCTCGGCCAGGGCCTCGGCGTCGGCGTCGGCATGGCGCGCGCCGCGCGTTTCGACAAGCTGGATTACAACACCTACGTCCTGCTCGGCGATGGCGAGATCGCCGAAGGTGCCGTCTGGGAAGCCGCGTCGCTCGCGGGTTATTATAAGCTGAACAATTTGATCGCCATCGTGGACGCCAACCGGCTCGGCCAGAGCGAAGCCACGGCGTTCGGCCACGACATCGGCGTTTATCGTGACCGCTTTGAAGCGTTCGGCTGGCGCGTCGAGGACATTGACGGCCACGACATCGAGGAAATCGCCGAAGTCCTCGGCGGCGTCGGTCTCGACGACAAGCCGCTCGCCATCATCGCCAAAACCTACAAGGGCGCGGGCGTTTCCTTTTTGCAGGACAAGGACGGCTGGCACGGCAAACCGCTGAACAAGGAAGAAGCCGCCAAAGCGATTGCCGAACTTCAGCCCAGCGCAAAGTCTGGTCTCGCCGTCGAGATTCCCGCGCCGAACAAATTGCCCGCTCCGGCCAACGCAATTCCGGCGAGCTATCCGCCGATCAGTTATACTCTCGGCGACAAAATCGCCACGCGCGAAGCTTACGGCACCGCGCTCGCCCGTCTCGGCGAATTGGATTTGCGCATTGTCGCCGTGGACGGCGACACGAAAAACTCCACGTTCGCGGACAAGTTCTTCAAAAAATTTCCGGAACGCTCCACCGAATGTTTCATCGCCGAGCAAAACATGGTGGCCGTCGCGGTCGGCCTGAGCACGCGCGGCAAGGTGCCTTTCGCCTCGACGTTCGCCACGTTTTTCACGCGCGCCTATGATCACATCCGCGTTGCAGGCATTTCGCAATCGAACATCAAGCTCGTCGGCTCGCACGTCGGCGTGAGCATCGGCGAGGACGGTCCGTCGCAGATGGCGCTGGAAGACCTGGCCATGATGCGTGCGATTGTCGGCAGCACAGTTCTGTATCCGAGTGATGCCGTCGCGACCGAAAAGTTGCTGGAGCAAATGGCGCTGACCAAGGGCGTCTGCTTCCTGCGCACCTCGCGTCCGAAGACGCCGGTCATCTACGGCAACGACGAAAAATTCCCAATCGGCGGCGCGAAAGTTTTGCGCGAAGGTGACAAGGTCACAATTGTCTCGGCGGGCGTCACGCTGTTTGAAGCATTGAAAGCCGCCGACAACTTGAAGGCTGAAGGCATCAACGTCACCGTGATTGACGCTTACAGCATCAAGCCGCTCGGCAAGGATGTGATTCTCGCCGCCGCGAAAAAGACCGGCAACACGGTCATCACGGTGGAAGATCATTATTCCGAAGGCGGACTCGGCGACGCGGTCGCCGGCGAACTGAGCGTGGAAGGCATCAAAGTCCACAAGCTCGCCGTGGTCGGTATTCCGCGCTCCGGCAAGGCCGAGGAACTGCTCGCGCACTTCGGCATTGACGCGGCGGCGATTGTCAAAAAGGTCAAATCGCTTTAATTGCCGGATAAAATTCAAAACCGGTGCGGGAAATTCCCGCGCCGGTTTTCTTTTTGCCAGAATCGCCTTCGTGATGCACATTGGCGGTGGCAATGGACGATCCGGTAAAAACACTAAAGGGAAAATTGCTGCTGGACGGTGGCGATTTGACCGGCTCGTTTTTTCACCGCACGGTCGTCCTCATCTGCGATCACAGCGCCGAGGGCGCGTTCGGGCTCGTGTTGAACCGTTCGAGCGGCAGCCAGGTCGGCGAACTGGTCGTGGCCGATCTGCCTGAGACGCTCAAACACGCGCCGCTGTTTCTGGGCGGGCCGGTGCAGCCAACCGCGTTGAGCTTTCTGCACGCGGACAATTTCATCCCCGACGCGAACGTCTTTCCAAATTTGAACCTCGGCCATTCGCTCGACGAACTCGTGGAGGTTGGCGAATCGTTTTCCGCCGCGAAAAAGGTCAAGCTGTTCGCCGGTTACGCCGGCTGGTCGCCCGGTCAGTTGGAAATGGAAATGAAGCGCAAATCGTGGCTCACGTTTCCGGCGTCGCTCGAACTTGTCTTTGAAACGCCGCCCGACCAGCTCTGGCCGAAGATTTTGAAATCCAAGGGTGGCTGGAAAAATAAACTGCTCTCGCAGATGCCGGATGATTTGTCGCTGAACTAAATCAGCCATGAAAAGTAAATTTGTCGCTGACGGCTATCGCCGGTTCTTGCGTGGCAGGAAAGCGGTGTCGTCGGAATCAATCGAAGCGAAATTTGCCGCAGAGCTTGCCAAGGCGAGCCCCGCTGAAAAGATCCTGATTCGCGAACGAATGCTGGAGGAATATTCACGCCGAATAAAAATGGAAAACCACAAACCTTCGCCCGGAACTTTGTGGTGAAATCAATTGGCCTCGACGCGCAGCAACGCCGCATCTGACTTCGCCAAAACTTCCGTCCATTCCAGGCTCGCTGGAATCAAGCTGAACTGCCCGGCGGACAAATTCACCGCCGCTGTGCCGCTCTTGATTTCAATTTCGCCTGCCGTCACCGCGACGATTTGCAGCTTCTTCGGTTTGAGCAGACCGTTCATGCCGGAATCCAGTTTCCACGTTTCGACGTTGAACAGCGGATCGTTCACCAGCCCGCGCTTTTGAATTTTTCCATCGGCGACAAATTCGGTTTCCACCAGCTTTGGCTCAAAATCGTTGAAATTAATGCTGGCGAGCGATTGTGCGACGTGCAGTTCGCGCAGCTTGCCGTCCAGACCGACGCGGTTCCAGTCGAACACGCGGTAGGTCGTGTCCGAATTTTGCTGGATTTCAAAAATTACCAAGCCGTCGCCGATGGCGTGAACGCGACCGCTGGGCAGAAACATCGTGTCGCCGCCCTTGACCGGAATGCGGTGGAAACAATCCGCCACGCTGCCGTCGGTAATTTTTTTCTCGAACTCCGCGCGCGTCACGCCGCGCTTGAGGCCAACGTAAAGGCTTGCGCCCGGCGCGGCGTCGGCGATAAACCACATTTCCGTTTTGGGTTCGCCTTTCAACTCGGCTGCTTTGCTGGCCGGTGGATGAACCTGCAACGACAATTTTTCCCGCGCATCGAGAATTTTGCAGAGTAGTGGAAAACGTCCTTCCGCCGCCGGTTTTGCATTACCGAGAATTTCCGCCGTGTGATTTTCCATCAGCCAGCGGAGATTTTTTCCGGCGAGCGGGCCGTTGGCGATGATGCTGGCGTCGCCGGGTCGGTCGGAAATCTCCCACGATTCGCCGATGACCGCGCCGGGCGGAAGTTTTTTTCCGTAAAGCCGTTCAAGTTCACGTCCGCCCCAGACGCGTTCCTTGAAAGCCGGCTGAAAAGTGAGTGGATAAAGCACGGCAGTTATCCGGCAGCCTGCGGAACGACGCCGTTGGCCGTGGATTCGATTTTTTCGCGGAAATGGCCATGCGCGCGGAATTTGTCGTAGCGCGCTTTCAACCGTTCCGCAACGGACAACGCGAGCACTTCCTCGAGGTGCTTGAGCAGGTGCGTCTTCAGGTTCGCAGCGGTGCCTTCGGTATCCGTGTGCGCGCCGCCGAGTGGTTCGGGAACAATGTCATCCACGAGCTTAAATCGGAGCAGATCCTTCGCGGTGATTTTCAGCGCGGCGGCGGCCTTGGCGGCGTTGGCGCGATCCTTCCACAAAATTGCCGCGCAGCCTTCCGGGCTGATGACGGAATAATAGGCGTTTTCCAGAATCAAAACCCGGTCCGCGACGCCGATGCCCAGCGCGCCGCCGGAACCGCCTTCGCCGATGACGGCGGCGATGACGGGCACTTCGAGCAAGGTCATTTCACGAAGATTGACGGCGATGGCCTCGGCAATGTGGCGTTCCTCGGCCGCGACTCCGGGATATGCGCCGGCCGTGTCAATCAGCGTGATGATGGGCAGGCCGAACTTGTCCGCGAGCCGCATCAAACGCAGCGCCTTGCGGTAGCCTTCGGGATGGGCGGAGCCGAAGTTGCGCAAAATGTTTTCCTTGGTGTCGCGGCCTTTCTGCGTGCCGATGACCATGACGCGGTGCTCGCCGAGCCTGGCAAAACCGCCGACCATCGCGCGATCCTCGGCGAACAGGCGGTCGCCGTGGAGTTCCTGAAAATCCGTGAAAGCGTGCTTGATGTAATCCAGCGTGTAAGGCCGTTTGGGATGCCGCGCGAGCTGCACGCGCTGCCAGGCGGAGAGGTTCAGGAAGACCTGCCGCCGGGTCTCCTCGAGTTTTTTCTCGATGAGCTGGATTTCCTCTTCAAAACGGATGCCCAGGGAATGTTTCTCGGGATGCAGACGGAGTTCGTCCAGCTTGTTCTGCAACTCCGTGATCGGCTTTTCGAAATCAAGCTGATGTTTCATGCGTGGGGAAGTTTAACGGCTTTTCCGCCTGAATCAATGCGGATTTGCGGCTGATGTTCACCGTTAAAAAAGCGAAAGGCCGGACTTGCGTCCGGCCTCTCTTAGTGACGAGATTTATACGCCCTCACCCGGGCGCTCAGAAGGGTGGTGCGGCCAACTTGGGGTCGCTGTCCGAGCCGCACCACGAGCAAAATCCCTATGCCAACCCTAAACGAACAGCGAAAACCCAACCCATTCGTAATATCAGACGGGGCAACCTCGTATTAGGTTCAAAAAAAATCAAATTATTTTTTGGGGCCGGCAAAAACACTTGTTTTGCAGGTGTTTTAGCAAAAAAGTGGGTATTAACCATCTGGTTACTTGTCGGCTTTAAGAGACAATTTGTTCAAAATCAAGTGTCAGCCAGACGCGACACCGGTGAGTTTACTTAATCACCAGCGGTTCATGCCAGGCGTGGCCGAGTTGCGCGAGCAGATCATCGGCGGCAATCGGGCCCCAGGTTCCGGCGGCGTAAAATTCGCGGTTCGTCAGCGCCTTGCCCTCCCAGCCGGCGCGGATGGAATCCACAATCTGCCATGCGGTCTCCACCTCGTCGCGACGGATGAACAGCGTCGCATCGCCGGCGATGGCTTCGAGCAGCAGACGTTCGTAGGCTTCGGGTGTGTAGGCACCGAACTCGGAATCGTAGCTGAAGTGCATCCGCACCGGCCGCACGCCGAGGCTCATGCCGGGAACTTTGCCATTGAAACGCAGTGAAATTCCTTCGTTTGGCTGCAGCCGCAACGTGAGCGCGTTGGCGTCGAGATGCTGTCCACATTGCGCGGCAAACAGGACATTCGGCGTGGGCCGGAATTGAATCCGCACTTCGCTGGCGCTCATCGGCAGGTTTTTCCCCATGCGCAAATAAAACGGCACCTCGCTCCAACGCCAGTTATCAATAAATAATTTGAGCGCGACGAACGTCTCGACGTTGGAATTTGGATTCACCTTCGGTTCCTGCCGGTAACCGGGCCGCGGCTGACCGTCCACGCTGCCGGCGAAGTATTGGCCGCGCACAATTTGTTTGGCGACATCCTCCAGTGTCAGCGCGCGGACGGATTTTAGCAGCTTCACCTTTTCATCGCGGACAGATTCGGCTTCGAGCGACACCGGCGGTTCCATCGCGATGAGCGACAGCACCTGCAGCATGTGGTTTTGCACCATGTCGCGCAGCGCGCCGGCCTCCTCGTAATAACCGCCGCGCTCGCCCACGCCGAGTTTTTCGCTGACGGTGATCTGGACGTGGTCCACGGAATTGCGGTTCCAGAGCTTTTCAAAAATTGAATTGGAAAAGCGGAACATCAAAATATTCTGCACCGTTTCCTTGCCGAGGTAATGATCTATGCGGAACACCTGCTGCTCGTGTGTGTAGCGGGTCAGTTCGCGGTTGAGCGCCTGCGCCGAGGCGAGGTCGTGGCCGAACGGCTTCTCGACGACGATGCGCTGCCACGCCGAGCCTTCTTTATTTAACAGCCCGGCGCGATGAATCTGCTCGACGACTTCGCCGAACTGGCTCGGCGAAATGGCCAGATAAAACAACAGGTTTTCGCGCAACGGCCCGCTGCCGAATTCGGTCAACTGCGCTTCCAGCTTTTTGTAGGCCGCGTCGTCGGTTAGGTCGCCCTGGCAATAAAAAAGATTTTCCGCAAACGCCGTCCAGACTTTTTCATCCACCGGTTTGGTGCGGGAAAACTGGTCGAGCGCCGTGCGCAGCTCCTGCCGCCACGAGACGTCGGTTTTTTCGCGCCGCGCGAAACCGACGACGCGGAACGCCGGCGGCATCTGCTTTTCCTTGAACAAATGGTAGAGCGCGGGAATCAGCTTGCGCGCGGTCAGGTCGCCGCTCGCGCCAAAGATGACGATCGTGCAATCGTCAAGATTTTTGCGGTCGCCGTTTCCGCCGGCGGTTTTATCCGATGAATTCAAAATTCTCATGGGCGGAACTTTCGCGCAAACGGCGGCGGATTTCAATGTTTCTCGTTCCAAAATAATCTCGCCGGACGCACCCGCTTCCGGCAAAATCTTTCCGCGCGAGCATGAAAGCAAAAATCATCATCACCCCAAAAAAGGCCGTCGTTGACCCGCAAGGCATCACGGTTTTGAAAGCCCTTGAACACATGGGCCACACCGGCATCAAAGCCGTTCACGTCGGCAAATATCTCGAAATCGAACTCGAAGGCACGGACAAAGAAGCCGCGCGCAAAGCGCTCAACGATGCCGCGCATAAATTTTTGAGCAATCCGGTGATTGAAGATTACAAGTTGGAAATAGAGTGATTCGTTGAAGCGTTGAATTGTTAAATCGTCGCTGCGATTTCCAATTTAACGATTCAACCATTTAACAAATGAACTTTTCAGTTTTACAATTTCCCGCCAGCAACTGCGACCAGGACGCCGTCCACGCCGTGCGGCACTTCGGCCATGCCGCGCGCCTCGTCTGGCACAAGGACGCCGCGCTCGGCGACACCGACTGCGTCATCGTGCCCGGCGGATTCAGCTACGGCGATTATCTGCGCTGCGGCGCGATCGCGCGGTTCAGCCCCGTGATGCAGGCCGTGAAACAATTCGCCGACAACGGCGGCCTCGTCCTCGGTGTCTGCAACGGCTTTCAAGTCCTCACCGAAGCCGGCCTGCTGCCCGGCGCGCTCGTCCGCAACCGCGATTTGCAATTCCACTGCGAACACATTTTCCTGAAAACCGCCACGAACGATTCGCCGTTCACCAGCCAGATTCCGCCGGGAAAAATTCTCCGCGTGCCCATCGCCCACGGCGAAGGCTGCTATTTTGCCGACGAGGAAACGCTCGCGAAGCTTAAGGCCAACAACCAAATCCTGTGGCAATACTGCGACGCCAGCGGAAACCTGACCGACACAGCGAATCCCAACGGCACGGTGCAGAACATTGCCGGCATCTGCAATGAAAAGCGCAACGTGGCCGGCCTGATGCCGCATCCCGAGCGCGCCTGCGAACCGCTGCTCGGCAGCGCCGACGGCCAATGGATTTTCGAAAGCATCTTCGCTGCGCTCAAAAACAAAACCGTCGCGCAAGCGGCGTGAACTTTGATGAACAGTGTTTCCGCACACAAATTTGTCATCGCTTTAGCAACACTCGTTGCTGCGGGATTTCTGTGTGCGAGCTGTTCAGAAAAACTGCCACCTCCGAATAAATCGCCGCTCACAGAAACTGAAAAACAGGCTCGTTTTTTTGCCGTGGTGCGGGCGGGTGATTATGTTGTTGCCGTAAGTTCTAACGGTTTTTACAGAACTCAAGTTTCAGCAAAGAATTGGGAGCGAGTTTCCGTGCCACGCGGCATGTCAGTTCAAGGGCAATTTGCGACCTCTCAAACCGATTCCAATTCTGTGTTTTATTGGCCGTTGTCATTTGAAAAAAAAGGCGGTTTGTATGTTTCACATGATGCCGGATTGACTTGGAGTCTGTCTTGCGACGATTACTCTTTTCAGTCCGTCTATCCGAACAAAGACGGTAAAATCTACGCAATCGTCCTTAAAGGTTTTACTTCAAAATCCTCTGATCTCGCGTGGAAAAAGGAAGGCTCAAACCAAGCCATACGCTGGCTCATTCTTGTGTCTGAAAACCAAGGGCGAAGCTGGAAAAACATAACCGCAAACATTGGTGTTGGCGTGCAATTAATCAGCATTTTCTCTGATCCAACTTCGCCGAAGCGCGTTTGCGTAGTTGGCAATTCCATTCGCAATTACATTTTTGAACCGATAGATGACAATTACAGCAAATGGAATTCTACGCGGGAATGGGAATGGCGGAAGGATTCCAAAACAGACGACGAGTTTTTGCGCGGCGGATACAGCACAGGCAACATCCTGTATATGCTGAATGCAAGATTGAGTAACTATTTTGACTACGATTTTGGTTCTGCCGCACAACTTCCCGCATATGAAATAAGTGTCGAGACGAATCATTTGGCTTTTGGGCCAGAAGATAAAATTGAGATACCTGTCACCATTAAGTTTCGAGAGCCAAGTATCACGGTAAAATTACCCGACACTACCAATGGAGAGGAAATGTGGAGCATTCAAATGATTACTCCATCAGGAGAGCGGATAAGATCCGGCGCGAAGGTGAACCGTCTCGGGAGAGCAGTTACCGAAGTTCTGCGCCAGCAATACCGGGCGCTTCCAGATTTCAGAATCGCCGAAATTTCTGTCACCAATTCGTATTCGCGAACGATTGTCTTATCTCACTTTTCAGATTTTTCAAAGCCCGGCGAGTATAGATTTCGTCTGTGTTATAGTTCTTCCGGCTGGGCTTGGGAACAAAGCGAGCACGAAGGACACGGCATTAAAACAGATATTTGGGACGGTAGTTTCTACAGCCCAATTTACACTTTGACCATCAAACCATGACCGAACCCGCCATCACCCCAGAGTTGGTTGCCAAACACAACCTCACACCGGAAGAATACGCCCACGCCGTGGAAATCCTCGGCCGCACACCGAGCTACACCGAGCTCGGCATTTTTTCCGTGATGTGGAGCGAGCATTGCAGCTACAAAAACACCAAGCCGCTGCTCAAGACCTTCCCCACCAAGTCGCCCAAGATCCTCGTCGGCGCGGGCGAGGAAAACGCCGGCATCATTGACATCGGCGACGGCATCGCCATCGCGTTCAAGATCGAGTCGCACAACCATCCGAGCGCGGTCGAGCCGTTTCAGGGCGCGACCACCGGCGTCGGCGGCATTGTGCGCGACATCTTCACGATGGGCGCACGGCCGGTCTGTGCGGTCAACTCGCTGCGCTTCGGACCGATCACGGCGAACGGCAACGAATCTGAAATTTCAAATGTGAAATCTGAAATCGCGAACAACCGCAGGTTGTTTGCGGGCGTGGTCAGCGGCATCGCGCATTATGGGAATTGCTTCGGCATCCCGACCGTCGCAGGAGAGGTGTATTTCGACAAGACGTATCAGGGCAATCCGCTCGTGAACGCGTTCTGCCTCGGCGTGCTGCGTCACGAACAGATCACGCGCGGCGCGGCCAAGGGCGTGGGCAATCCCGTATTTTACGTCGGCCCGGCGACGGGTCGCGACGGCCTCGCGGGCGCGGCGTTTGCGTCGCAAGATTTGACCGAGGAATCCGCCGAGCAACAGCGCGGCGCGGTGCAGGTCGGCGATCCGTTCATGGAAAAACTCGTGTGCGAAGCGTGTCTGGAATTGCTCGCCACCGGCGCAGTCGCCGGCATGCAGGACATGGGCGCGGCGGGTTTGACCTGTTCCACCTGCGAAATGGCCGCGCGTGCCGGCACGGGCATCGAGATCGAACTCGATAAAGTTCCGCAGCGCGCCGCGAACATGAGCAGCTACGAACTCATGCTTTCGGAATCGCAGGAGCGCATGCTCATCGTCGTCCACAAGGGCCGCGAAGAGGAAGTGAAGCGCATTTTTGACAAGTGGGATCTGCCGTGGTCCGAGATTGGCATCATCACCGACACCGGCCACATGAAGGTGCGTCACGGCGGCAAACTCGTCGTGGACATTCCCGCGAAAAAAATCGCCGACGAATCACCGGTGTATCAGCGCGAGGCAAAAGAACCCGCTTACATCGCGGAAGTGAAAGCGTTCCGTCTCGACGGCATCGCCGACACGACTGCGCCCGCAGACGTTTTGAAAAAGCTCCTGGCTTGGCCCAGTATCGCTTCCAAGAACTGGGTCTATCGCCAATACGATCATCAAGTGCGCGACGGCTCGGTGGTATTGCCCGGCAGCGACGCGGCAGTCATCCGCATCAAGACGGATTCATTGCCCGTGATGAGCGCGGAACTCGCCGCGAAAGTCGGCGACCCGAAAGTTTCGGAAAAACTCATCGCCATGACCGTGGATTGCAACGGCGGTTACGTTTATCTCGATCCCTACGAAGGCGCGAAAGCTGCCGTGGCCGAAGCCTGCCGCAATCTCGCCTGCTCCGGTGCGATTCCGCTCGGCGCGACCGACAATCTCAACATGCCCAGCCCGGCCAAGCCCGAGTTGTTCTGGCAGATTTCGGAATCCGTGCGCGGTCTGGCGGAAGGTTGCAAAGCCTTCAACGCGCCCGTCACCGGCGGCAATTGCTCGCTCTACAATCAAAGCCCCGCCGGCCCGATTGATCCGACGCCCACGATTTCCGTCGTCGGCCTCATCGACAAGCCGGAGCATGTCACCACGCAATGGTTCAAGGACGAAGGCGACGCCATCATCCTGCTCGGCGACGCGGTGGAAGCCACGCCGTTGCAAGGCCTCGGCGGCAGCGCGTATCTGCAGGTCGTCCACGGCAAGAAGGCCGGTTCGCCGCCGCGTTGCGACCTCGAAGTCGCGCAGACGCTGCACACCACGCTCATCGGCCTGATCCAATCCGGCCTCGTGAAGAGCGCGCACGATTGCAGCGAAGGCGGCCTCGCCGTCGCGCTCGCCGAAAGCTGCATTTCGCAATTGATTGCTCGGGAAACGCCTCGTTTGATTGGAGCTACTATTGATTTGAGCATCCCCCTCAACCGTCCTTCGGACACCCTCTCCCCCAGCGGTGGAGAGGGACGGGGTGAGGGGGCGGCGCTCCGTTTGGATGCCTTGCTCTTCGGCGAAACGCAATCGCGCATCGTCATCAGTTGCAAGGCGCTCGACGCCGTAAAAGTCGTGGAACGCGCCAAGCTCATGGGTGTGCCGGCGGCGCAGATCGGCAAAGTCGGCGGCGACCAGCTGACGGTGAAAACCGTGGCTGGCGAATTCTCCGCGCCGCTCACCGAACTGCACGACGCGTGGTGGAACAGCATCGCCCGCGCGATGGCGTAAAATAATTTGCAGCTTCCAGACCGGCAGCCAACTGGTCGCCGGTTTTTATTTGAACGCCCAGTCCATTTTCACGCTCAATTTCTTGCGCCCACACGGATTAACCGTTTGCAAACGTCCGCACGGTTTGTAAGCTATTCGGAAGTTCATGCGTCAATTTAGAAACATTGCGGTCAACGCGTTCATGGAACTCATCCGGCAGCCGATTTTTCTGCTGTTGATGACGGGCTCCGTGCTGTTCGAGATTTTTCTCGCCGTGCCGTATTACTTCGCGTTCGGCGACGAGCCGAAGCTGATCGAAAACAGCGCGCTGGCGGTGATGCTCCTGTCCGGACTGTTCGGCGCGGTGCTGAGCGCGTCGTCGTCACTCGCGCGGGAAATCCGCAGCGGCACGGCGCTGGCGGTGCTGTCCAAGCCGGTCAGCCGCGCGCAATTTCTGCTGGCGAAATTCGCCGGCCTGGCAGCGGCGCTGCTGATTTTGACCTATGTGAACATGATTGGCGTTTTGATCGCGAGCCGAATGGCGTTCGACGCCTACGGCAAAACAGACTTGCCGGCTGTCGGCATTTTCGCGGCGGGCATCGCCATCGCCTATGCGCTGGCGGGCTTTGGAAATTTTTTCCTCCGGCGGCCGTTCATCAGCAATGCCGTCCTCGGCATGGTGGTAATGACCACTTTGGCTGCGTTCGTGATTTTTCAGTTCACCACGCAGATGGAAAGCATGGGCACGCAGGCGCATGTGAACTGGAATCTTCTGCCGGCGGGACTTTTGGTCCTGTTCGCGCTGTGGGTGCTCGCGGCGGTGGCGCTGACGTGCTCGACGCGGTTCGACACGATTCCGACGCTGGCCATCTGTTCGGCGATTTTTCTGGTCGGGCTGATGTCGGATTATTTCTTCGGATTGCCGGCGTCCAAGGGCAGTTGGTGGGCTTCGACGCTTTACAGCATCGTTCCGAACTGGCAACTTTTCTGGCTCGGCGACGCACTGGACATGGGTAAAAGCACCTTTCAGTGGGGTTATGTCGCGAAGGCGTTCGCCTATATGATTGGTTACGCCGGTGCGGCGCTGGCGGTGGGCGCGGCGCTGTTTGAAGAAAGAGAATTGAGTTAAATTCGTTGAATCGTTAAATGGTTGAAGCGTTGAATTGTGAAAACGATTTAACAATTCAACCATTCAACGGTTTAACAAAAAATGGAACGCAACGTTCAAAAAAACGGTCTGGTGAATCTGCTCGCCGCGGCGCTGGTTTTCGTCGCCGCGTTCGTCGTCACCACTTATGTCCGCTCGCTGACCGGGCAGGCGGCCTCGATCTTCCTCGGCCTCGCGGCGCTGGTCGCCTTCGCGAGTTGGTTCCAGATGCGGCTCGAGGAAAATGAGCGGCTGGAAAAACTGGAGATTGACGAACTCGCCCGCACCAAGGGCGGCTCCAGCCTGTTTGAAGCGAAGGATGCGGAGGTTTTTCCGGCCCGGCGCGCGCGGGAACAGTTTGAGAAATTCTTCGTGCCGGGCTTCGGCGTGCTGCTGCTGCTGCTGGAGGCCGGCGGCGCGTGGCTGCTCTGGCGCTGGATCGCCAACGCGACCAACGTGATCGCGCCCGACCGCGCGATGCCGGCGTTGTCGCTCTTCGCCATCTTCGCGCTGCTGCTGTTTTTGCTCGGCCGGTTTTCCGTGACGATGGCGCGGCTGGAAAACCACCGGCTGCTCCGGCCGGGCGCAAGTTTCCTTTTGCTCAGCGCATATATCTGCTTCGTCGCCGCGCTGTCCATCGCCGGTGTCAAAACGGAGCTGCCCCGGCTGGATCATTATGTCGCGAAAGCCTTGTGCGTGCTGCTCGGCCTGATGGCGGCGGAAATTTTTATCACGCTGCTGCTGGAAATCTATCGGCCGCGCGTGAAAGGAAAAATTTCCCGGCTGGTCTATGACAGTCGCATCGTCGGCATTCTGGCGCAGCCGGAAAGCCTGTTCACCACGGCGGCGCAGACGATTGACTACCAGTTCGGCTTCAATGTTTCCGAGACGTGGTTTTTCCAGCTCCTGAAAAAAAATCTGCTGCTGCTGCTGCTGGCGCAGCTCGCGGTGCTGCTCCTGTCCACCTGCGTCGTGTTTGTGGACGCCGGCAAACAGGCGGTGCTCGAACGCTTCGGCAAGCCGGTGGCGGGCGGGGTGCTGGAGCCGGGCGCGCATTTCAAGCTGCCGTGGCCGGCGGACCGGGTTTATAGCTACCGCACCGAGCAGATCCAGACGTTCGACGTCGGCTACACACCGGACGCGCAAAGCGAGAACGGGAACACGATTTTGTGGAGCGTCAGCCACGCGAAGGAGGAAAATTTTCTCGTCGGCAACCGCGAGCCGGTGACGATCAAGAATGAGAACGCCGACACCAACGACACGCTGAAGGCGCCGCCGGTGAGCCTCATCACCGTCAGCATCCCGGTTCAGTTCCAGATCAACGACGTGATGGCGTGGGCCTACCAGAACGCCGACCCGGCGGGCTTGTTGCAGGATCTGGCCACGCGCGCCGTCGTGCATTATCTCGCGGGCGTGGACTTGAATTCCGTAATGTCGCAGGCGCGACAGGAAGCCGCGCAAACCCTGCGCGATCAAATCCAGTCCGCCGCCGATGCGCGCCAGTTGGGCGTGAAAATTCTGTTTGTTGGTTTGCAGGACATTCATCCGCCGGTGAAGGTCGCGGGCGACTACGAAAAAGTTGTCGGCGCGGAGCAGACGAAGCTGGCCGCCATTTTGAACGCGCGGGCCACCGCCATCCAGACGAACGCGGTGGCGGGCGCGCTGGCGTTCACGACCACCAACGTCGCCGAAGCCACGCGGCAGCGGCTCGAAGTCTCGGCGCTGGCGAAGGCGGCGCTGTTCACCAACCAGATTCCGGCGTTCGCCGCCGCGCCGTCGGTTTACCGGCAGCGCGCGTATTTCCAGACCTTCGCCGCCGCGACCGGCAACGCGCGCAAATACATTTTGCTCGTCACCAACACGCAGGACGTGGTGATTTTTGACCTGGAAGACAAGATCCGCGAAGACCTTTTGAATTTGAACGTGAACGAAAAACCTTAACCGCCATGAACCGAAACTTTTTAACCGTCGTCATCGGCGCAGTGCTGATCGTCATTTTCGCGCTGCTGCTGTTTGTCTTTCAAGTGCGCAAGTCCGAGGTCGCCGTGGTCACCACCTTTGGCAAGCCGGTGCGCAACCTGACCGAGCCGGGCCCGTATTTCAAATGGCCGTGGCCGGTGCAGAAGGTTTACAAATTCGACCAGCGCACGCAGAATTTCGAGGACAAGTTCAGCGAAAATCTCACGGCGGATAACAACAACCTGCTCACCAGCGTCTATGTCGGCTGGAAAATTTCCGACGCGGCGACGTTCTTCCCGAAATTCGCCGGCGGCTCGGTGCCCGCCGCGCAGCGGATGCTCGAAAGCATGTTGCGCAGCGCCAAGAGCGCGGTCATCGGCCAGCACGCGCTGTCCGAGTTTGTGAACGCCGACCCGAAGGAACTGCAGTTCAATGCGATTGAAGCGGAAATCCAGAAGTCGGTTGAGGCGCAGTTGCAGACGAACAACTGCGGCATCCAGCTCGAATTTCTTGGTTTTAAAAAAATCGGCCTGCCGGAAAGCGTGACGCAGGCGGTGTTCGCGCGCATGACCGCCGAACGGCAGGTGCTCATCAGCCGCGCGCAATACGAAGGCGAGGCCGAGGCGCAAAAAATCAAGTCCGCCGCCGACCGGCAGGCGTCCGAGGTCGTCAACAACGCCGTGGCCGACGCCACGCGCATCCGCGGCGAAGGCGAGGCCGAGGCCGCGAAGGTGCTGCCAGTGTTCCAGCAGAATCCCGAACTGGCGAATTTCCTCCTGCGGATTGATGCGCTCCAGCAGTCGCTCAACCAGCGTTCGACTTTGATTTTCGACGAGCGCACGCCGCCGTTTGATTTGTTCACCGGCATTCCGTCGGGTTCGTCCACGAAATAATCGCGCCATGAGTGACGAGCATCATCATCACGATCACGCGCACGAACCGGCCGCGCCGGTGACGGCGGAGGACGCCGGTTCGCAGGCGCTCGCCGAGGCGCTGGGCAGCAGCTTTGCGATTGTCAAAATCGTCATGGTGCTGATGGTCCTCGCGTTTTTCGCCTCCGGCTTTTTCACCGTCGGCCCTCAGGAAAAGGCGGTGATCCTCCGTTTCGGCAAGCCGGTTGGCGAGGGGTCGAAAGCCTTGCTGACGGCGGGACTGCACTGGTCGCTGCCGTATCCGATTGACGAAGTCGTGCGGATTCCGATTTCGGAAATCCAGAAAGTTTCCTCCAACAACGGCTGGTATCAGACCACGCCGGAACAGGAATTGAGCGGCGAGGAACCGCCCGCCGGGCCGTCGCTGAATCCGGCGATTGACGGCTACGTCATCACCGCCGACCGCAACATCATCCACACCCGCGCGACGCTGTATTATCACATTGATGACCCGATCCATTATGTGTTCGACTTCGTGGCCGCCTCGAACACCGTGCAGAACGCGCTGGACAATGCGCTGCTCTTCACCGCCGCGAAGTTCAACGTGGACGACATCCTCACGCGCGACGTGGCCGGCTTCAAGGACGCCGTGCAGCAGCGCGTCAGCGACCTCGTGGAGCAGGCGCAACTCGGCATCGTCATTGACCAGTGCGAGGTGCAGAGCATCCCGCCGCGCGAACTGCAGAATGTTTTTTCGCTGGTCACGACTTCGCGTGAAAACCGCAACAAGGCGCTCCTCGACGCGCACAGCTACGAGAACCAGGTCTTGAACCAGTCCGGCGCGCAGGCCACGTCCGTCACCAACGCCGCCGCCGCCGAGCGCGCGCGCTACGTCGAGGCCATCACCGCCGAGGCGAAGCGGTTCGGCGACCTGCTGCCGCAATACCGGCAAAACCCGAATTTGTTCGTGCAGATGACGTTTGTGTCGGCGGTGGAACAGGCGTTCACGAATGTGCAGGACAAGATTTATCTGCCGTCGCGCGCCGATGGCAAACCGCGCGAACTTAGGTTAATGTTGAACCGCGAGCCGCAGCAGCCGAAACCGGCGGCGACTCCGTAAAACGAAAATGGACGCGACGCTCAAACGAAGAATGTGGAAAGTGGCGATTGCACACTTTCTTTTGACTTTGTTGTTTATTTGGGAAGTCGCTCGCTTTCAAACTTTGTCTTTCTCACTGAATTACGATCATTTTTCACTAATGGTTTGGCATAACTTTTGGTTGAAAGCATTCTTTGTGTTTCAGCCGCAATTTTTAATAACACAACTGAATTTTGTTAAAAGTTTAGATTTTGAGGTTGTGACCAGAGTAGTTTTAGATTTCCTCTTTGGAATAATGCCACTTTGGAGCATTTGCTTCGGCTGGCTGTTCGTAAAATTTGACAACTGGCTGAACCATTTTCCGGTTCTCGGCAGAAAAGTTTTTTAATGGTAAATCGGCAATCGTAAATCGTAAATTTGTATGCAAGTCACGTCACTGTTAAGCCAGCACGACCACGAGCACGGACCGGAGTGCGGCTGCGGCCATGACCACGAACATTCCGTGGTGCATCTCTGGCAGACCATCACCGGCGTCGTCTTTGTGCTCAACGCCTACGTCGTGGACTGGCTGTTCCAGTCGGGCAGCACCGTCGCCAGCGCCAGCGCCATGATCGGCGCGATCATCCTCGGCTATCCCATCATCGTCACCGCCGTGAAGGATTTGCGGCGCGGCCGTTTGAGCATCAACGAACTCGTCGCCATCGCCGTGCTCGCCGCGTTCGCGTCGGAAGATTACAAGACCGCCGGCATCGTCGCCTTCTTCATGCTCACCGGCGAAATCATCGAGACCCGCACCGCCGAGGGCGCGCGCGACTCGATCGAATCGCTCATCAAGCTCACGCCCACCAAGGCGCGCCGCATCAGGAAGGACGGCGGCGAAGATGAAATCGCCGCGAGCGAACTCGCCGTCGGCGACGTCATCCGCATCCGGCCCGGCGACAACGTCGCGGCGGACGGACTCATCGTGAACGGCCAGGGTTCGTTCAACCAGGCCACCATCACCGGCGAATCTTTGCCCGCCGACAAAAAATCCGGCGATGAAGTTTTTGCCGGCACGCAAAACCTCACCGGCGTGCTGGAGATCAAAGTCACCCGCGCCGGCACCGACACCACGCTCGGCCGCGTGCGCGAACTGATCATCGCGGCGGAGCAGACCAAGCTGCCGATCCAGAAAATCGTGGATCAATACATGGGTTTTTACACGCCGCTCGTGCTGGTCATCGGCGCGCTGGTCTGGGCGTTCACGCATGATTTGAGCCGCGTCATCGCGGTATTCGTGGTGTCCTGCCCGTGTGCTTTCATTCTCGCGACGCCGACCGCGATGGTCGCCGCGCTGTCCGCCGCCGCGCGTCTCGGCATTTTGATCAAGAACGTCGCCGACATCGAACTCGCCGCGAAGATCAATGCGTTCGTCTTCGATAAGACCGGCACGCTCACCACCGGCCAACTCGCCGTCAGCCGTCTGATGCCGATCGGTGAAACCAAGCCCGCCGAACTGCTGCGCTTCGCCGCTTCCGCTGAAAAATACAGCAACCATCCAACCGCGAAGGCGCTTGCGAAACTTGCGGGCGAAGCCGGTGTGCCGCTGGCCGAGCCGAAGGATTTTGCCGAAACCGCCGGTCGCGGCGTGAAGGCGCACATTGACGGCGCGACCGTTTTGGTCGGCCGCGCGCAATGGCTCAAGGACAACGGCGTGGTGGCAACTTTTGAAAAGTCCGTTGATCTCAACGAGGCCGAAGGCTGGAGTTTGATTTTTGTCGCGCGCGACGGGCAGTGCATCGGCTGGGTCGGCTTGCAGGACCAGACGCGCACGGAAGCGGCGGAAGCGCTCGCCGAATTGAAGACCGCCGGCGTGCGCCGCATCGCGATGATTTCCGGCGACCGTCAGGCCGTGGCCACGCGCGTCGCCGCCGAGATCGGCTGCGAAGAGGCGCAGGGCGACTGCCTGCCGCAGAACAAGGTTGAATTCGTTCGTGCCATGAAACTCAAGGGCTACAAGGTCGCGGTCATCGGCGACGGCGTGAACGACGCACCAGCGCTGGCGGCGGGCGACATCGGCATCGCGATGGGCGCGGCGGGCAGCGAAGTCGCGATCCATAGCGCGACGATTGCGCTGATGAACAATGATCTTCGGCGTTTGCCGTTCCTCGTGAAGCTCTCCCGCAGCACGCGCACGGTCATCAACCAGAATTTTGCATTCGGCGTGGCCTTCATCATTGTTGGCCTGTCAGCCTCGGCGTTCGGCTACATCGGACCGATCACCGCTGCGATCCTGCACGTCATCGGCACGCTCATCGTGATTTTCAACAGCGCGCGGCTTGTGCGCAAAGGCGAGGAACTGGAACATTTCCATCCCGAAGCCGTCGCCGACAAGCACGACCACGGCTCGCCGTGCAAGCCTGCGGGCGAATTGACGCCGAAGCTGGCGTGAAATCGCCCGTCTGATTTATGCCCGTCACTGAATTGAATCCGCAATCCACCGTCCGCAATCCGCAACCGAACGGCGAAGTCGTTGTCTCGGTGCGCGGGCTGACGAAAGTCTTCAAAGATTTCTGGAACCGCCCCAAGGCGCGCGCGGTGGACAACGTAGATTTTGAAGTCCGCCAGGGCGAGGTTTTTGGTTTGCTCGGGCCGAACGGCTCCGGCAAATCCACCACGGTCAAGCTGCTGCTCGGTTTGTTGAATCCGACCAAAGGTCACATCGAGGTCTTCGGTCATTCGCCGCGCCATGTGCAAACGAAATCTCGCATCGGTTATTTGCCGGAGGAATCGTATCTCTACCGCTACCTGAATTCGCGCGAGACGCTGGATTTTTTTGGCAACCTGTTTCATCTCTCGAAAAGCGAACGTGACAGTCGCGCGGAACAATTGCTGGAAATGGTTGGCCTTGGCAAAACGCAGACGCGCGCGGTCGGCGAATTTTCCAAAGGTATGCAGCGTCGCATCGGCATCGCGCAGGCGCTCATCAACGATCCCGACCTCGTCATTCTTGACGAACCGACCGCCGGTCTTGACCCGATTGGCTGCCGCGAGGTGAAAGATTTGATTATCGCGCTCGCGCGTCGCGGCAAGACGGTGATTTTGAGCAGTCATCTGCTTTCCGACGTGGAAGACGTTTGTGACCGCGTGGTGATTTATTATGGTGGAAAAATCCAAGCCGCCGGCACGTTGAAAGAACTGCTTGCCGAGCCGGACACGCTGCGCATCACGACGCCGGTGTTGCCGCGCGAAACTTTGGAAAAGGTTTTGGAAATCATCCGCAAGGATGTTTCAGCCGGCGAGGTGCGCGTGGACAATCCGACGCAGAATCTCGAAAGTTATTTTCTCGACGTGGTGGCGAAGGCGCGCGCGGCGAACGAAACCAGCGGCGCGCAATCCGGCGCACGCGTGGCCGAGTATTTGCGCGGCGGCGTGGCGGCCAAACCGGAAGCGGAAAAAGTTTTGGAGAAATTGTCGCTGCCGCAGGCCTTGCCCGTGATTATTGAATCCAAGCCCATAGCACAAACTGCCGCGCCAAAAGTGGATGACAAAAAACTTGAAGCTTTGGCGCAAGCCAGCCAGCCGCCACCGCCGCCGGCCAAACCGGCAACGGAAACGAAGCCGGTGGATTTATCGAAGGCGGATGAAAAATTGTCGTCGCTGCTGGGCGGAAAGAAATAATCCGAGGACGAGAACGACGACGAGGATGATTTCCTGATGCAACGAATTTTAGCCATTGCTTGGTTGACATGGAAGGCTGCGCTGCGGTTCCGGCTGTTCCTCGTCATCGCGGTGCTGCTGATTCTGGCGGTGGTCGGGCTGCCGTTGATCATTCAGGACGACGGCACGGCGCAGGGTTTCACGCAAATCATTTTGACCTACACCTTGAGCGCCATCACGGCGCTGCTCGGCATCTCGACGCTCTGGCTGGCGTGCGGCACGCTGGCGCGCGACATCGAGGAATGCCAGATCCAGGTGGTCGCGACGAAGCCGATTGCGCGCTGGCAAATCTGGCTGGGCAAATGGCTCGGCATCGTGTCGCTGAACGCGGCGCTGCTGGCGATTTCCGGCTCGTGCGTTTTTGGCCTGCTGCAATGGCGCGCAACGAAGTTGCCGGCGGCGGAGCAGGCAAAATTGCGGGCTGAAGTGCTGGTGGCGCGCGGCTCGGCGAAGGAAAAGGATTTTTCGGCGGAAATTGACGCCGAGGCAAAACAGGTTTTACAGGAGCGATTGAAAAGCAGCCCGGTGACGACGGCGGATCTGCCGGAGGTGCAGAAGCAGATCCGCGAGCAGGTGAAGGCGTCGTATCAGGTCGTGCAGCCGGCTTACACGCGCGCATGGCAGATTGACTTGGGCTTCGCCAAAAATTATCTGAAGGACAAGCCGCTGCAACTGCGCGTGAAGTTCAACGCGGCGCAGAAAACCGCGTCAGGCACTTATCTCGCCCTGTGGCAGGTCGGCGTGCCGGAGACCGCGAAGCTGTGGCAGACGGAAGCGCCGATGAGCCTCGCGGCGGACACGTTCCACGAATTTGCCATCCCGCCAAATCTGTTCGACACGAACGGCGTGCTGACCGTCCTGTTCGTGAACCCGAACGAGACGGCGCTGCTGTTCCCGCTCGAGGACGGCATGGAAGTTTTGTATCCCGAAGGCGGCTTCGCGCTGAATTTCGCGCGCGGGCTGGCCATCATTTTCTGCTGGATGGCACTGCTGGCGGCGCTGGGGCTGGCGGCGGCGAGTTTCCTTTCGTTTCCGGTTGCGGCCTTTTTCTCGCTGGCGATGCTGGTCGTCATTCTGTCGAGCGGCACGCTGGCGGACGCGGTCGAGTCCGGCACCGTCGTGGGCGGCAACGAGGAGACCGGCGTGATGGGCCATTCGGGCGCGGACGCGGTGCTGATCCCGATGTTCAAGGGCATTCTGGCCGTCACGCGGCTGATTGAGAACTTTTCGCCGATTGACGCGTTGAGCACCGGCCGCGCCATCACCTGGACCGAACTGGGACTGGCGGTCGCGCAAATCGTTCTGCTGCTCGGCGGCCTCGTCGCGCTGGCCGGCATCGTGTTGTTTCATCGTCGCGAACTGGCGACGGCGCAAGGAACTCAATGAAAACATTGTTACAAGTTGATAGTTTCAGGTTGCAAGTTGTCGCGATTACGCGGGAACTGGTTTTAACTTTTAACCTTCAACCTTCAACCTTCAACCGGTGTTCATGAACCCGCGCGCCAAAAAAATTCTCCTGCTCCTGCTCGCGGCGGTTTTGCTGGCCGGTTCCGGCCAGATGCAAAAGGCCTTGAACCGCGACCGCGAGCAGCTCGGCCTGACGCGCATGAACGCGCTGGAAAACGCGCCGCCGGTGCTGGCGTTCACCACGGTCGCGCTGGGCGGCTTTCGCGGGCTGATCGCCAATGCGCTCTGGATCCGCGCCAACGATTTGCAGAACGACGACAAGTTTTTCGAGGCCGCGCAGCTCGCGTCTTGGATCACGGATCTGGAGCCGAGCTTCACGCAGGTCTGGCTGTTTCAGGGCTGGAACATGGCCTACAACATTTCCGTCAAGTTCAAGGATTTCCCCGACCGTTGGCGCTGGGTCGAACGCGGCATCGAACTGCTGCGTGACGAAGGCCTGCGCTACAACCCCGACGATCTGTTGATCCACCGCGAGCTGGCGTGGTTTTTCCAGCACAAGATGGGCGCGAACCTCGACGACGCCAACGCGTATTACAAGCAGCAGTGGGCAATGGAGATGATGCCGTTTTTCGGCCCGCACGGAACGAATTTCTCCGAGTTGACCAGTCCAACGACCGCCGAGGCTCGGACAAACGCTCAGGTGCTCCGCGAAAAATTCAAGATGGATCCGGTGTTCGCGCAAAAGGTGGATGCGCAATACGGCCCGCTGGATTGGCGGCTGCCCGAGGCGCAGGCGATCTACTGGGGTGCGGTGGGATTGCAGAAGGCGAAGGAGCATCCAGACAAAGTGAAGGCGGCGGATTTGATCACGCTGCGCCGCATCATTTACCAGTCCATGCTCCAGGCGTTTCACCACGGGCGCATCATTGACGATCCTTTCGCCAAGACCTCCACGCTGGAGCCGAACCTGGATCTGGTCGCCAAAGTCAACGACGCCTATGTGACCTTGATGGGCGAGGACGAACAATACAGCAACCACATCAGCAACGCGCACCGGAATTTCTTGAAGGACGCGGTCTATTTTCTCTACGAAAACAACCGCGTGGCCGAGGCTGCCCAGTGGTATAAAAATCTCGGCGAAAAATATCCCGACAAACCGATTCTGGACAACGACCAGAATTCGTTCCCGCGCAATCTCACGCTGGATGAATACGCCGTGGCGCGCGTGCAATCGGAGCTGGGCGACACCTCGCAGGAGCGCATCATCGGGGTTATTCAAGGGTTGCTGGCGCGGTCCTATTACGAACTGACCATCGGGCAGGACGACCGCTCCGCCGGCTTCCGGCTGCTCGCGCGGAAGGTTTACGACAATTATCAAAAGAAGATTGGCAAGATGGCGACCAACCTCGTGCGCGTCGGCCTGTTGCCCTTCGATGTTTACAACCGCAACGTGCTGGACAAGCTGCTCGCCACGCAACCGCCGGTCCTGCCGTTTGCCGCACGGGCTGTCTTGCGGACCCAGCTTGGCATGCCGGCTGAAACCAACGCACCAGCCGCCGGAGCCATTTCCACGAACGCGCCGTCCGCGACCGTGACCAACGCGGTGGAAACGGCCCAAACCAATTCTGTCGCTCAATAATTGATTCGGTGGTTGAGCCGTTCCGCAAGATTGCTTCACGCCGAAACTCTGTTAACCTCCGCCGACTGTGACGAAGAAAAATTCCAGTTCCAAACCGCTGCGCGTGGGCTTGATCTCGCTCGGTTGCGCCAAAAATCTGGTGGATGCCGAAATCATGCTCGGCTCGTTGATGAAAAGCGGTGTGGAGATCACCAACGACGCGGCGTCGGCCGACGCCGTCATCGTCAACACCTGCTCCTTTATTGATTCCGCGCAGGAAGAAAGCGTGGACACGATTCTCGAATCCGTCGAACTGCGCGATGCAAACCAGCGCGGCCAGGCCGTGATCGTTTCCGGCTGTCTCTCGCAGCGGTTCCGCGAGGAGCTGCCCAAGCTCATGCCGGAAGTGGACGCGTTCATGGGCATTGACCAGGTCGCACAGGTCGGCGACATCGTGGGCAAGGCGATTGCCAACCGTGAGTCCAAAGTCCAAAGTCCAAAGTCCAAAGTCCAAAAAGAAAAAGTTGTTTCACGTCTGAACCAATTGGAGAAAAACCGCGCTGTTTCTGAACACGAGAAGGAAAAATCTCTGCGCGGCACGGACAAATTTGGCAAAACCAAAACCGTTGTTTCTGCCGCTGAACTTAAAACTCAAAATTCAAAACTCAAAACCGATTCAGCGCCTTTACTGGATGTCACAGTGCGGCCGGTTTTCATTCCCGATTTTGAGACGCCGCGTTTCCGGCTGACGCCGAAACATTTTGCCTATCTGAAAATCGCCGAGGGCTGCAATCATCCGTGCAGTTTCTGCATTATCCCCAGGATGCGCGGTTCGCACCGCAGCCGCACGCAGAGCGACATCGTCAAGGAAGCCAAGGCGCTCATCGCCGACGGTGTGAAGGAGATCAACCTGATTTCGCAGGACTCGACGTATTACGGTCTTGATTTGCGCCCGAACCATAGCCGCTCGATTTCGTCGCCGGAGAAATTTTCCGCTGCGACCAAATCCCTCACCGCCGATGCCACGACCATTTGCACGCTGCTGCGCGAATTGAATACGCTCAAGGGCGATTTCTGGATCCGCCTGCTTTACACGCATCCGGCGCACTGGACGGACGAACTTATCTCGACGATTGCCGAGTGCAAAAAGGTCGCGCGCTATGTGGACATTCCGCTCCAGCACATCCACGAAAACATGCTTGAACGGATGCGGCGCGAAACCTCGCAGCAATACATTGTTGATCTCATCAAACGCATTCGCGCCGGCATTCCCGGCATCGCGCTGCGGACGACGTTCATCGTCGGTTTTCCGGGCGAAACCGAGGTGAGCTTTCAGACGCTGCTCGATTTCATCCGCGAGACGAAGTTCGAGCGGCTCGGCGTGTTCACCTATTCGCAGGAAGACGGCACGCTTGCCGGCAAGATGGCCGGCCAAATCTCCGACAAGGTGCGCCAGAAACGCCGCGAACTTGTGATGGCCGCGCAGCACCAGATCGCCAAAGAAGTTTCCGAATCTTTTGTCGGTCGCGAAATCAAGGTCCTGATCGAAGGCGAGGCGAACGCGAAACAATTGCTGGGCGCGAACGTCAGTTCCTGGGAACACGGCCTCATCCGCGAGAAGGAATCTATCAACCATCAACTATTATATATCAACTACTTGGTCGCGCGCGGCGAAGCGGATGCGCCGGACATTGACGGCCGTGTTTATGTGCGCGGGAAATTGCCGGTCGGAAAATTCGCCCAGGTCAAAGTCGTCGGGCACACGGATTACGATTTGATTGCCGAACCGGTTTGAATTTACAAAGACGGTGGCCGGCTGGCCAGTTGTTTCTCCAGTTCGGGGTTGAACTTGTCAATTTGCACCGGGATGACGAACGGATTGGACAGCGTTTTCACGCGGTTGAACCCGACGTCCTGCGTGTGCATGATGGAGCTTTCAAAATCGCGGAAGTCGTAGAACTTGGCGAGTTCCTTGAATTCATTTTCGTTGTTGAGGTGCGACACGAAAATATTTTCCGTGTTGGACAGAATGTTCGGATGGATGGAGGAAACTTCCTGCGTGGCATAGACGGTCGCGATCCGCGCCTTGGCGCCTTCCTTCACGATGCGCGGCCAGGTTTCGGTCAACGGCTCGGTGCGGCCAATGAGGTTGTGCGCTTCCTCAATGTAAATAACGATGTGCGGCGGATGCGTGCCGCGGCTGAAGGTCGCCATCGAGCTTTCGAAAATATGCTGCGCGATGCGCTTGCTCAAACGGTCGCGCTGCGCCACGTCGCCGACTGAAAGGTCGAGGATGACGATTTTTCCGTCCGCGAGATGCTTGTAAATTTCCCCGCTGACGTCGGTGGTGCGGCTGGGCGAGTGATATTCCTTGAACGGCTGCAGCAGCCGGTAGCCGGGGATGTAGCCGCCGCGGTCGTTTTTCTGGAGCAGCATGTTGACGAGCGCCTTGGTGTCGGGATCGAACCACGGATCGTTGCCGCTGGCGTAAAGCTGCTCCTGAATCTGGTGCGCGAGGTCGAACCAGGTGAACATCTGCGCGGCGGTCAGGCCGTCGTTCGGGTCCACGGAAGGATTCACCTGGTTGCGGACGGTGGCGTTCACGTCAAACTGAAACTTGAAGCCCTTGGGCAGTTCAAAGCCTGCGCGCGCAAGCACGGCCCGATATGCGGCGACCTTGCGTTGGTAACGGAGATTTTGTTTGTGCCAGTCTTCGATGTCGTCGAACTCCTCCTTGCGCGGTTCGTCGAAGACGATGCTCATGAACGCCTCGATGTCCGCCGAGTGCGGAATGTCGTTCGTCTCGATGAGCGTGCGCAGCGTTGAGTGGCCTTCCTGAATCTGCGTGTAAAAATTATTCAGAATCGGTTGGAAGCCGGTTATCGGAATGATCCGGTAGCGCACGGTGTCCTTGGGATAAACCTCGGCGATGGAGCCTTTGTCCTGCAGGTTGGCGTTGGCGTATTCGCCGTTCAAGTCGTAGATAATCTGGCCGATTTTCAGCCCGCATTGCGAACTCGTGCGCATCACGACAGACACGAGCTGCTTCACGGTGTTGGATTTGCCCGTGCGCGTCATGCCGAACACCGCCGTGCGCCGCGCGAGAAAATCCACGGCGTTGAAATTAAACGTCACCAGGTTCGCCGCGTCGCCGCGATGCCGCCGGTCGGTTGACGTGTAACGCACCGTGCCGATTGGAAAACGCGGCAGCCCGGTCTTGAATCCCAGCCGTTGCGCCTCCTGCTCGGTCGCGGCGGCGCGTTCGGGGCTGATGTAATTGATGATGGTTTCCAGCGCGGCGGCCTTGGGGCAAAACACCTTCAGCTCCGCCGCGTTGAGATAGGATTCGATGTCGCTGCCGAGCCGGAGCGCGCCGTTCGATTCGTAAAATGTGCCGAGCACGCGGCACGCGAGTCCGCTGAATTGCAATTCGCTCTTGGTGACTTCGTCCAGTTCCTGTGCGGAAATCGTCGCCGTGCGGTTTTTGAAATTCTCAACCTTGGCGCGCAGCATTTTTTCATCCACCGGCAGCGGCGCCGCGCCGGTCACGCGGAGCAAAATAATTTCTTTGGCGGCGTCTTTGGTTTCCGCTGGAGCCTTCGGGTCAATTGCCGTGGCGAGCAGAAAACAGTTCAGCGGAATTCCGCTGGCGCGGATTTTCCAGAGGTCGTTGGTGAGGACGACGGCTTTTTCGTAATCGAGCTGGCAGACCCAGCCGACGAATTGTTCCTCCTGGACAAGTTGGGTCAGCGGATTTTTTTGCATGAGTCGTTCAATGTTCGCGGGTTTGGTCGTGGTGTTTGCCGCCGCAATATCTGGCAGAAACGACGATCGCGGCAAGTTTCTTTTCAAGCCGGCGCGATTTCGCCTGAAGGCAAAGGCAAGTCGTTGCCAGCACCGGAGCCGCAAACGGAATTGCCAAACATTAGATTTTTGCTAAATTGCCGCTGAAATCTCAAGTTTTTCAGGCATTTGAATACTTTGCCCGCCAAAGCCGTCAAAGCTTGTGACACGGTTCACCATTTCAAAACAACGTTTCATTTATGAAAAGACTCGCTGCTAAATATTTTCTATTCGTCTCGACGGTCGGGCTTGCGTTGGCTGTCGGAGGCTGGCCGCAAAACATCAATGCCCAGACGCCGCCCGCGCCGGTGGCAACGGACACCTCGGTCGTGCCTGCCACGCCGGTCGTGCCGCCGCCGAACATCGTTCCCGGCAGTCCGTATGCTGAAGTGGTCCGGCTCACGCAGGCGGGCGTGGATCAGGGTATCATCGGAACTTACATCATTAATTCCACCAGTCTGTTCAATCTGGATTCGGACAAGATCATTTATCTCACCAACCTCGGCGCGCCAAGCAGCGTGGTCACGGCGATGATGCAGCGCGACCAGCAGTTGCAGCAGCAGTTCGCCGCCACGCAAGCTGCGCAACAGGCACAGCAGACGCCGCCCGCGCAAGTCGCCCCGGCTCCAGAAGCTGTTCCAGCAAACACGGCTGACGTGCCGCCGCCGCCGGCACCAGACCAGCCGGTCACGGTGAATTATTTTTACGACAGCCTTGCGCCATACGGGACTTGGGTGGTGGTCGGCGGCTACGGCCGTTGCTGGCGACCCACTGTCTGCGTTTACAATTCCGGCTGGCAGCCATATTGCGACAACGGGCACTGGGTCTATTCCGACTGCGGCTGGTATTGGGCTTCAAGCTACGCGTGGGGCGCGACGTTCCACTACGGCCGCTGGTTCCGCGATGCGAGCTTCGGCTGGTGCTGGTATCCGGACACCGTCTGGGCGCCGTCGTGGGTGACGTGGCGCTACTCGAATAATTATTGCGGCTGGGCACCGTTGCCGCCGCACACGGCGTATCAGACGGGCGTGGGCATCGTCTATAACGGCGGCAATGTAAGCGTGGGCTTCAGCTTCGGGCTGGGCGCGAACTGTTACACGTTTGTCCCCGCGTCGCAATTTTGCAGTCCACATCCGCGCAACTATTGCGTCGCGCCGGCGCAGGTGACGCAGGTCTACAACAACACGACCGTCATCAACAATTACAACATCAACAACCGCACCATCGTCAACCACGGCATTGCGGTGGAAAACATCGCCGGTGCGACCCATTCAACGATCCGTCCGGTGCCGGTCCATCAGATCAACAACGGTTATGTGAATGGCGGTTACAGCCAGCCGTTCAACCATCCGGCCAATGTTTCCGGCGCAAATCACCAGAGCAATACACGCGATTTTGGTTCACCGTTGCGGTCGCCGGGTTCGCCGCAAGGTTATTCTCATCAGCCAAATCAAAATGCGATGACATCGCAAGCTGTGCCGCCGCGCACCACCGGCATTCCCAGCCAGGTTCAGCCGCAGCACAACTATAACGCCCCAACGTCGCCGCAGCCTTCAGCCCCGGCGGCCAGCTATCATTCGCAACCGGCGCCAGCGCGGACTGAAACAGTGCCGGTCAACGGCTCCAGCCCGCAAACCACCGCAGCACACCAGCAGCCAACGGGAACACCACGATACCAGACGCAACAAAATTATTATCATGCGGCACCGCAACCATCGGCACCCGCCCATGAGTCCGCACCCGCGCAGTCGCAGCAAGGCGCCTATCAACATCAGCAGGGCGGATATCAACAAGGTGGCGGATATCAACAAGGTGGTGGTCACAATGGGAACAGTGGAAACCAAAACTGGCCGGGACATTGATTTGAGCCGAAGATTTCATCGTTCAAACGCCGCGCGGCAATTTCCGTGCGGCGTTTTTGCTTTTGCAGCTTCGCCGCCGCTGGCAAAGTATCTGCGTGGGAATTTCCCTGCGGCAATTCGAGCAGATGAAGCAACGTCTCGGCGGCAAGCCGTCGCGCGAAGTGTTTCCCCTTGTCACTCGTCACTCGTCACCCGTCACCAAAAAAATCATTCTTGGCGTTGATCCGTCGCTGCGCGGCACCGGCTACGGCGTCATCCGCGATGAGAAATCCAGTCCGGTCGCGCTCGCGCACGGAACAATTTCCTGTCCGAAAGACTGGGAACGCTCGCGCTGTCTCGCCAAAATTTCGCAGACGCTTCGCGACATTTTGCGCGAATATCAGCCGACGGTTTGTGTGGTCGAAGGACTTTTTTTTGCGCAAAATCTGAAGACGGCCATCATCATGGGCGAGGCGCGCGGCGCGGCGATGGCGACCATCGCCGAGGCGGGCTTGGACATTTATGAAATCGCCACGCGCAAGGTGAAGCAGGCCATTGTCGGCTACGGCGCGGCGCAGAAAATCGCCGTGGCCAAGATGGTGCAGCGGATGTTAAACCTCGCCGAGCTTCCCGCGCCAGACGCGGCGGACGCGCTGGCGCTGGCGCTGGCGCACGCGCAGGAAAATTTCCGGCAGGGTTTGAATGCGCCAAAGAAAATTTGAGTTATGGAATTCCGTTGTCCAAATTGCAATGCACCGATTTATAGCCGCAAACAAAAAATTTGCGGGGTGTGCGAAAAACCGTTGCCGAAAGAGCTTTTAATGTCCGATGCAGAAATTGCATTTTGGAAAACCGAAATGGACAAGGAAGAAAAACAAGCCAAAGAATTTGGCCAACAGTTGAAAGATATCGGCCCGCATGACCATGGCGGCGGCATCGGTGGGATTATTTGACCATGATCACTTTTCTCCAAGGCAAACTGATCGAGGCGCTGCCCACGCAGGTCGTCGTGGAAGTGAACGGCGTCGGCTACGAGGTGCTGATCCCGCTGTCGTCGTTCGACAAAATCCCCGCGCCCGGCCAGCCGCTGAAACTGCTCACGCAGCTCATCGTCCGCGAAGACGCGCACATTCTCTACGGTTTCGCGACGGCGGTGGAGCGTGACTTGTTCCGCCTGCTCATCAATAATGTCAGCGGCATCGGGCCTAAAACGGCGCTGAACATCTTGAGCGGCATGAACGCGGTGGTGTTTCGCGGCGCGGTGGCCAACGGCGACGTGAAATCGCTCTCGCAAATTTCCGGCGTCGGCAAAAAAACTGCGGAACGAATCGTTGTTGAGCTGCGCGATAAAATCGGTGCCGCCGGCGCGCTGGAGGCCGCGAGTGCGAAACACGCCCTCTCACCCGACGACCAAAAAACCAACGACGCCACGCTCGCGTTGATGGCGCTGGGCTTCAAACAAATTGACGCGCACGACGCCGTCCGCGCCGCGCAGACGATGCTCGGTGCTTCGGTCTCGGTGGAGCAGCTCGTGCGCGCGTGCCTGAAAAAAGGATCTCAATGACCGGTGAGACTCCAGCATCGCAAGCTGATCCAGCCCGCCCGCCGCGTTCAAAAACCGGACAGATTGTCGTGGCGCACAAGCCCAAGTGGCATCAACGCGTGGTTGCGTGGTTGGTTTTCGCGACGATCCGCTTGGTGTGGGCCACGTTGCGCTGCCGCTGGCTCGACCGCTCTGATTTCATTCATGCACCGGGAACTGGCGCGGCGATTTATTGCGTGTGGCACAACCGGCTGGCGCTCTGCATGCCGGCCTATTTCAACTACGCCAGACAACGCAAGCAAACCCCCGGCATGGCGGCGATGGTTAGCGCGAGCCGGGACGGGGGATTTCTTACCGGCATTCTGGAATATTTTGGCGTGCAGCCGGTGCGCGGTTCATCTAGCCGGCGCGGACCACAGGCTCTGCTCGAACTGACGACCTGGGCGCAACGCGGCTACGATCTCGCCATCACCCCGGACGGTCCACGCGGACCGCTTTACATCGTGCAAGACGGAGTGATGTCGCTGGCGCAACTCACCGGATTGCCGGTCGTGCCCTTTTCATTTTACGCGAAATGGAAAATTTGCGTGAAAAGCTGGGACAGGTTCCAGATTCCGCTGCCATTTTCATATTGTGAAATGCGTTTGGGAAAGGCGGTCTTTGTCCCGCGTGATGCAACGGATGAACACCGTGAGAAACTGCGCCGGCAGCTCGAAACGGAATTGCGCGCCATCACGCGCGATTGACCATGATCGCCCGCGTCAGCCTGGAAATTGCGCTGCGGAAGGAATTTGATTACTCGATTCCGGCGGAGCTGGCCGGGCAGATTGATGTCGGCAGCCGGGTGCAGGTGCCGTTCGGCCCGCGCAAAATCCTCGGCGTGGTCACGGCCGTCGCCGAGGAGTCCGGCCAGGCGAATCTCAAGCCGATTCTCAAGGTCATCGGCGCGCAGACCTTGGTGACGCCAAAAGTTTTGAAACTCGCACGCTGGATAGGTGAATATTACTGCTGCGCGCCGGAAATTGCGTTGAAATCGGTGCTGCCCGAAGCCGTGCGCAAAGAAGACGCGGGCTGGCGCGAAAGATTATTTGTCCGCGTCTTGCCATTTAACGGTGAATTCCCGAAGTTGACGAAGCGCCAGCAGGAAGTTTGGAACATCATTGAGGAACGGCGTGAACTGCCACTGGCGGAACTGCTCGAACTCGCCAAAGCTACGATTGCCGTCGTCCGCAAACTGGAAGACTGCAAACTCATCTCAATTTCCTCGGAAGTTTCCGAGCGCGACCCGTATGCGCGCGAAACCATCCTGGCGACGCAGCCGATCACGCTGAATCCCGCGCAGGCCGCCGCGCTGGAAAAAATAAAAGAGGCGATGAACCGGTCGCCTTCAACCTTCAACCTTCAACCTTCAACCTTTCTCCTGCACGGCGTCACCGGCTCCGGCAAGACGGAAATTTATCTGCAGGCGCTGGCGCACGCGCTGGAACAGGGGAAGGGCGCGATTGTGCTGGTGCCGGAAATTTCGCTGACGCCGCAAACCGTCGAGCGGTTCAAGGCCCGGTTCAGTTCGGGAAAATTGCAGACGCTGGTGGCCGTTCTTCATTCGCATTTGAGCGCGGGTGAACGGCACGACGAATGGCACAAGATCCGGCAGGGCAGGGCACGCATTGTCATCGGCGCGCGCTCGGCGATATTTGCGCCGGTCGAGCCGCTCGGTCTCGTCATCGTGGATGAGGAGCACGAGACCAGTTACAAACAGGAGGAAGCGCCGCGCTACCATGCGCGCGACGTGGCCATCATGCGCGGGCAAATGGAAAACGCCGTCGTCGTGCTCGGCTCGGCCACGCCGTCCATGGAAAGTTTTTACAACTGCAAGCGTGGCAAATTCACGCTGCTCGAATTGCCCGAGCGCGTGGACGACCAAAAAATGCCGCATGTCCGCGTCGTGGACATGCGGCAGGCGATGTTCAAGGAAAAAGGCCCGCCGCTCTTTTCGCCGCAGCTCAAGGAGGCCATCACCCAACGGCTCGAACGGGGCGAGCAGACGATTTTGTTTTTAAACCGGCGCGGTTATTCGACCTCGCTACTCTGCCCGAAGTGCGGCTATGTCGCCAACTGCCCGAATTGCAGCGTGTCGCTGACGTATCATCGCATTGACCAGCGGCTGGCCTGCCACATCTGCGGTCACAACGAAAAAGTCCCGCTCGTCTGCCCGGAGCCGAAATGCAAAAATCCGGCGATCCGCTTCGCCGGCACCGGCACGCAAAAGGTCGAGGAGGTGCTGGCCAAATTATTCCCCAAGGCGCGCATCAAGCGCATGGACGCGGACACGATGAAACGGAAGGACGATTACCGCCATGTCCTCGGCGATTTTCGCGTGGGTAAAATCGACATCCTTGTCGGCACGCAAATGATCGCGAAGGGACTGCATTTTCCGAACGTCACGCTCGTCGGCATCATTTACGCGGACTCTGCGCTGCACCAGCCGGATTTTCGCGCGGGCGAGCGCACCTTCCAGTTGCTCACGCAGGTCGCCGGTCGCGCCGGCCGCGGCGATGTCGAGGGCGAAGTATTTGTGCAGGCGTTTACGCCCTTTCATCCGGCCATCCAATATGCGCGCCGCCACGACTTCGTGGGTTTTTACGAACAGGAAATCGAATTTCGCGAACAACTGAAATATCCGCCGGCCAGCCGTGTCGCGCTGCTCACGCTCAAGGGCCGCAGCGAGGAAAAGGTGAAATTTTCCGCCGACCATTTAAGAAAAGTTCTTGAGTCCAAAGTCCAAAGTCCAAAGTCCAAGGTCGCTGCGGGCGAAACGACTTTAGGCATTGGACATTGGCCTTCGAGCTTAATAATCGCCGGGCCGGCACCAGCGCCGTTGCTGCGGGCGGAGAATTTTTTCCGTTACCAAATCATGCTGCGAACGCGGACGATGAGCGCGTTGAGCCGTGAGCTTGCCATCATCGTTCAGTCGCTGACGTTGCCCGATGACGTGACGCTGGCAGTGGACATTGATCCGGTGAGTTTGAGTTGAGCCGCCATTTCATTCGCGCTCATTTCCCTTCGTCTTTATCAACGTGATGCGGCGTTCGTATTCCACCTCGGTGACTTCGCGCGGAAAAGCCTTGCAGGTTTTTTCGAAGCCGGGAAAATTCCAGAGGTTCGGAAAATCGCGGCACTGCTGCGGCTTGACGGCCTGCACGGAACAGTCATCGCCGTCCAGAAAAATGCAGCCGCCGTCCGGCTTTTCCTGCAAGGCCAGTCCGCCGCGATCCCAGCGCAGCCGCGTGAACCGCTGGATGAAATCGGCTTCGCTCAAGCCCTTGAACGCGGCCAGCCGGGTTATTTCCGTCTCCGTCAAACGCACCTGACCCGGCCAGCGGCAGCAGGCCGTGCAACGCTGACATTCATAAAAAAGCGGCACGCGTAAAGTCTAGCTAAGACGAAGTTTCGGCAAAATGAATTTTCATTTACATCGGATGGTATAATACTGCCGTTGAAGCCTGTAACCAGAATCGCTCCGATGCTTTATGCACTAAACAAGAATGGTCGAAAAATAATGGCGAGACGAGGCGCAGAAGGCCGCTGTCCAACTTGCCAAGAAAAGTTGACGCCAAAGTGTGGATTCATTATGGCACATCATTGGGCGCATCCCGGAAAAGATTGTGACCCTTGGCATGAACATGAAACAGATTGGCATCGTTACTGGAAAAGCCTAGTCCCAGCGGATTGCGTTGAAGTTACAATTGAAAAGAATGGGAAACGGCACCGCGCTGATATTGTGACGAGAAGCGGAACGGTCATTGAACTTCAGCATTCTTCAATCAGTGTAGAGGATATTGAAGAAAGAGAAGGGTTTTACGGCAAAATGGTTTGGCTGTTCGATGTGAGTAATTGCCGGCCTGAGCCACAATATCAATGGTCAGTAATAACTGGCGAAAAATGTGAAACAATTACTAAAGAACTTCGTTTGCGCATTAGACCAAAAGATGATCATCACACCTTTCGCTGGTGCCATCCACGAAAGAGTATTGCATACACAAAGACTCCTGTTTATTTAGATGTTGGCCGCGATGAGATTTTTCGTCTTAAGAAAATGTATTCTGAAAAGAGATGTGGCGGCTGGGGAATTTTGAAATCAAAATCTGTGTTTGAAGATTGGTTGAGAAAACAGTGCGCGGTAAAGTGATATTTTGCTCTATGTGATGTTTTGCTTCCCATGTCAGGCTGCACTCATTTTCCTTCCACGCCCTTGAGATACGCCAAAATCAGTTCCGGCAAATCGTCACTGTATCCGCCTTCGAGCACGCTGAAAAACGGAATGTTCAACGCACGCAACTCCCGGCCGAGCCAGTGATAGTCTTCTGCCAGCAGCGCGCCTTTTACCAGCGGGTCGTGCATATAGGCGTCAAACCCGGCGGACACGGCCACGAGGTCGGGCCGGAAATGTTTCAAGTCGTCGAGCGCGTGCGTGAACGTGGCCCGCCAGGTCGCGCGCGGCGCGTGCGGCGCGACGGGATAATTGAAACAGTTGCGCCCGCGATTTTGCGCCCCGGTGTCCGGATACTCCGGATGCTGATGCACGGAAAAAAACTCGATGGCGGACCGGTTCAGGAGGATGTCCTCCGTGCCGTTGCCGTGATGCACATCGAAATCCAAGATCGCGATGCGCCCTGTGCCGGTGGCGGCGGCTTCGAGCGCGGCGATGGCGATGTTGTTCAAGTAGCAAAAGCCCATGGATTGCTCGCGCGTGGCGTGGTGGCCGGGCGGACGCATAAGGCTGAAGACATTTTCGCCGGCGCGACCGATTTTCAAGGCCGTCAGCGCGGCGGCGGCGGAAACACGCGCGAACCCGGAAATGTTTTCAAAGAACGGTGTGTCGGCGTCGAAGTCCTGCGGAACTTCCAGGCGCGCGAGCATCGCGGGCGTGTGGGCGCGGAGAATTTGTTCGTCGGAAATGGTTGCCGGAGCCAGCCATTCCACCGGCAGTTCGGTTTGATGGCGCAACCGTTCGGCGGTGGCCGTGATCCGGGCCGGCCGTTCCGGATGTCCCTGGCGCGAATAGCCGTTGCATTTTTCGTCGGTGATGATTTTCATTGCGACGCCATGATAGTTAGCAAAAACTGCGGTGAGAATAAATGCCGAATCGAAAAAACTTCAAACTGACGCCGGAAAATGACTGATGCCACGCACACGCGAATTGCCGCCGCCACTGGTTTTCTCGCCGTGGCGTTTGGAGCGTTTGGTGCGCACGGACTGAAGGACATCCTCGCGCAAAACGGAACCACGGCGATTTGGGAGAAGGCGGTATTCTACCATTTCATCCACGCCGTCATGCTGTTTGTGATTGCCGGACGAAAACCGTTTGCGGCCGGAGCCTGGTGGAGTTTTCTGTCTGGCATCGTGATTTTTTCCGGATCGCTGTATTTACTAGCCGCTACTGACGTGAAATGGCTCGGTGCTGTCACGCCGATTGGCGGCGCAAGTTTTCTCGTCGGCTGGGCACAGTTGTTTTGGTCGGCGGGAAAAAGTCCGGCTGAAAAATAGTGGTGGGCCCGCCCGGATTTGAACCGGGGACCAAGCGATTATGAGTCGCCTGCTCTAACCGCTGAGCTACGGGCCCGCTGGATTGGAAGCAACCCAACGTCGGATCGCGTCCGGTAAATTGCGTCCCAACCGGGACAGATTCTGCTCGTGTCCGATTGGGCGGCAAGTTAATTCGACGGCAATGGAACACCCGGTGATTAAAATTCAGCATTGCTTTTCGGCTTGTCCGGGGACAATCTCAACACCCTGTGTCGGGGCGTAGCGTAGCCTGGTAGCGCGCTTGTTTCGGGTACAAGAGGTCGTGAGTTCGAATCTCACCGCCCCGACCATTATTTTTATTTGCAGGGTTTTTGAGGTCTTGCTTGAAATCCTGACAAAATGGAGGCATGAAGAAGGCTCCTGCCAAAGCTCCAGAGTGGTCGAAAACTATCCGTAACGGATCGGTCATCCTCAAAATCTACCGGGTCGAAAACAAAGGCCGAGAAAGTTTCATCCTCTCCTATCACGCCGCTGGCAAGCACATGCTCAAAATGTTCGCCAGCCTCGCTGAGGCCGTTTCTGAAGGCAAGGCCAGCACTCACCAACGGCGAGCCGGGCGCAGTCTCGCCCCTAGACCGGATAGGTTTTAGCGATAGTGGCCGGGAGATTTGTAAACGGATTGAATTCAGACTCCCTGATTTTGGTGCCTAAATTGCTGCATCCTTACGGATTGTGCGATTTTATGAGTTTTACGCTAAAAATGGACACTGTTGTTTATGACAAAAGTTCCAGATGAATCCGGCAGATATGTCAGTGATGAAGCTGAGGAAGTCATCAATTATCGCTAGGACGTGGGCGGGCAGTCGTTCACAGGCACACGATCGCAATATAATTCGGTCTCTTCACCCAGATTGACATTGGCAGATTCCAGCGTTGCAACTTTTGCCGTGAAATTTTACGGCTAAAGCCGGAGCCGCATTTCGCCGATAAATCATTTGGTGTTTCCTTTTGAAGGGAAAATCAAGAACGCCACCGTTAAAAACTCAAGGTTATGAACTGCGCAATCCAGCCTTCCCAATTTACAAAATCATTCGGTGTCGCTGCGGTGGTCGTGGTCATGGCTTTGATGACGGTTTCCGCCCCCGGCGGAGAGGTGTCGCCGGCGTCGGAAAAAACGCCCGAGGCCCCGGCCACGCGCGAGTTGACGCTGGACCAATGTTTGCAAGAGGCGTTGCAGAACAACCATCGCCGGCCGGCGTCCAAGTTTGCCGTGGCGGCGGCCGAGGCGCAGCACCGGCAGGCGCTGGCTGGCTACTGGCCGCAAATCGGCGCGAACGCCGGTTATGAGCGGATGGATGAGGCGCCCGATTTTTTATTTCCCGCGAGCCAGATGAAAATGCCGGCGGGGTCGGCGGTGATCAACGTTCCCGCCGGAATTCTGGGGCCGAATCCGGTGCAATTGCCGGTGACCACGCCGGCCCAGACCATTCAGATCCCGGCGCAGGATGTCAAGCTGATGGATCCCGACAATTTCACAACTTCCTTGAACGCCACCTGGCTGCTTTACGACGGCGGCATGCGCGAGGGTCTGCGCGAACAGACCGGCGGACTGGTGGAAATGATGAAACAGGAAGCGCGTCGGACGGATTTGGAAATCACCGACAGCATCAAGCGGTATTATTACGGCGCGGTGCTGGCGCAGCAGTTGCGCCAGGTCGGCGACGACACGCTGGCCCGCATGGAAGCCACCTTGGACCTCACCGAGACGATGTATAAGGAAGGCAGCGGCAAAGTGATGAAGACCGACTGGCTGGACAACAAGGTGATGGTCGAGACGTTGCGCTCCATGGTCGCCCTGCTGGAAAAGAACGAGGCGATGGCCCAGGCCGCGCTGGCCAACACGATGGGATTGCCGTGGAATGCGAGCGTGCAGCCGGCGGACAAGGAAATCCCGTTCACGCCGTTTGTCGGAAACCTCGACGACATGGTCAGCTCGGCCTACGAGTTCAATCCGGATTGGAACAAGGTGGAGGCCGGCATTCGCGCGGCGGAAGGCGCGGTGCGCACGGCCAAGAGCGACTATTATCCCAAGCTGGCACTGACGGGCGAGCTGCACAAATGGTGGAATGACTACAACGCCGGCATAGCCACGGACAACAACAAAGAAGGCTGGACGGTCGGCGTGGGTCTGCAAATTCCCATCTTCAGCGGTTTTCTCACCAAGAACAAAGTGGCCGAAACCCGCGCCCGGGTGGCCAAGATCAAGGAGGAGCAATTCCTGCTGAAAGACGGCATTGGTCTCGAGATCAAAGACGCCTTCCTCGGTCTGAACGCCGCGCAGAAATCCTACCAGGCCACCTTGGACGCGATGACCGCCGCCACCGAGAACCGGGACTTGAACACGCGCGCCTATCAAAACGAACTCGTCGAGACCGAGAAGGTCATTCGCGCGCAGTTGATGGAGGCGCTGATGTCCGCCCAGCACTACAAGGCACGTTACGACCACATCGCCCTGCAATCACAGATCGATTTTCTGGTGGGCACGGAGATCTTGAAGCGGATTCAACCCACGCAATGAATATGAATTCCATTTTGCTCAACGGCGCGGAAGCGGCGACCGATGGCTTTAAAACCCGTCGCGCAATTCCAGCCTGAAGCGAAACGGCGGGAACCATTTTCTCGCGGCACAAAATCGGAATCGATCAGAAATGAACCTGGCATTCGTTGAAAAACCACCGCTGGCCGGCTGGCCGGCGCTTGAAGCTGGTCGCCGCCGCCGGCGTCCACCCACCCTAAACTGTCAAACCATGAACACCACCAAGCATTCAAAGTCATGGTGCAGTTCGACCAGGGTTGCCATCTGGCTGCCCCTGCTGGCCGCCGTGGTTTTCTTCGCCCGCAGTCCCGCCGCCGAGCCGGAGGACCGTTCTTTCCGAGTCGGTTTCTCCCACGTCATGTTCACCGACGTCAATGAAAATGACGCCAAGGCGGCGGTCGAGGCCTGGGGTCAGACCATCGCCAAGCAGCTCGGCATCCCGACTGATCCCGAACCGCTCATTTTCCCGAACACCCCGGCGCTGTTGCAGGCGCTCCAAGCCAAGTCGGTGGATGCCGTCGGCATTACGATGCTCGAATACGTCGCGCTGAGCCGGGAAGTAAGCCTGGCTCCGCTCTTCGTCACCTACAATTCCGGACGCTGCCGCGAACAATATCTCCTGCTGGTTCACCGCGACAGCAAACTGGAACGCCTTTCCGACTTGCGCGGAAAAAACCTGGTGTTCCATTCAAATTCGCGCACCTGCATGGTGCCGCCGTGGCTGGACACGTTGCTGGTCAACGCGGAGAACAAGCCCGCCGCCGAGTGGCTGGGCAAGATCACGCAGTCACCGAAACTTTCCCATGTGGTGCTGCCGGTGTTCTTCCACCAGATCGATGCCTGCGTGGCGACGCGCGCCGAGTTTGAGACGATGTGTGAACTCAATCCGCAAATCGGCCAGCAGCTCAAGATTCTCGCCCGCTCGCCGGAAATGGTGGCCTCGCTGTTGTGCTTCCGGGCCGACTATGCGCCGGCGTTCAAGGAACAACTGCTCGCCGGTCTGCGGGACTTGCACAAAACCCCCGCCGGCCTCCAGATATTAACCGTTTTCCAGAGTGAAAAAATTGAAGACCAGCCGGTTTCCTGTGTGGACAGCGCCTTGACACTGCTGGCTCAACAGGCTCAACTCACCGAGACTAACAAGGTGGCGACCGCTCCAACGCCTGTCAAAACACCGCAACTCGCCAAAGCACCCAACTTGTGAACACCGCAACTTCTTTGCCTGCAAACCGGTGGCCCAGCGGATTGACCCGCTGGAGCGCGGCGTGGATAACCCTGTTTCTGGTCGCCGCCATATTTTCGGTGGCCGCCGAAGACGTCGGCGGGACCAACGGGCCGGCGCTGGTGCGTTTCGCCTTTTCCAGGTCCATGTTCAGGGACATCAACGAGAACGACGCCAAGGCCGCCATGAAAGTCTATGCGAAAACCATTGGCGACGAGAACGGCATCGACACTTCCGGCGGACCGATCTATCTGGACGGCACCAACGCCATCGCAGAGGCGGTGCGGCTCAAACAGGTTGATATGATCTCGCTGACTTCCGAGGAATATCTCGCCTTGGAAAACCAGGGCTTGTCCGGCCCGTTCATGATTTCCAAAGTCAATCAAACCTTCACCGAGGAGTATGTGTTGCTGGTGCGGGCCGACAGTCCCATCCGCAAAGTGGAAGATTTGCCAGGCCACAGCCTGATTATTTCCGACGATCTCCGGTCTTCACTAACCAGCATCTGGCTGGAAGTGCTCTGCCGGGAACATGGTCTGGGCCCGGCGAATCGGGTGTTTTCCAAAATGACGGCTTCGTCGAAAGTCACCCAGGTGGTCCTGCCGGTGTTTTTTGGCAAGGCGGATGCCTGTGTGACCACGCGCAACGGCTGGGAAGTGATGGGCGAGTTAAATCCCCAGGTGTCGAAACAACTGCGGCTCATCGCGGCGTCCGCACCCCTGGTGCCGGGCATGTCCTGTTTCCGCCGGGATTTGTCCGAGGCGCTCAAGCAACGGCTCATCCAAGCCGCCGAGGGATCCTCCGATAAACCCGCGTTCAAGCAGTTGATGGCGCTGTTCAAAACCGAAGCCTTGGTTCGCCAGCCCGCCTCCGTTCTCACCAGCACGCGGCAGTTGCTGTCCAGCTACCACCAATATTGTGTCGAAACCAATCCAGCCAACGCCAGCGAACACGCCCCAACCGATTCGCCAGGTTTCACCGCCGGAAAGGAAAAATAAATGGCGGCCCAAAATCCAAACCTTCCCACCTCCGGTTCCGCTGGCTGGGAGAAAACAATTTCCGCCGGGAGATTGATTTTAATGGCACGCAACCGTGAGCGATGAAAACGAACCACCTGCATCATCGAACCTTGGGCATCACCCTGCGCACGGCCCTGCTCTCGTGGCTGGTCACGATCTCGACACTGCTGCTCTTCGTCGTGGTGATCATCCCGGAACAGAAGCGCATCTTCCTGGAAAACTTGGAATCCAAGGCCCACGGTGTGGCGGTGTCGCTGCATGAAGTCGCCGCCGGCGCCGCCGTCAACGAGGATTTCAGCAGCGTGGTGGATCACTGCAAAGAAATGCTGAACGGCGACCAGGCGCTGGACTATCTGGTCATCACCAAGAACGACGGTTTTTCGTTGATCCATGACCGGACCGGATGGCGTTCGGAAAACAATGCGGACAAGCTGTGGCGGCCGGATCGGCGGGAGCCGGTCGGCGGCATTGGTTTTGTGCCGCTGTTCAACCGCCGTGTATTTCATTATTCCCAACCGTTTGACTATTCCGGCATCCAGTGGGGCTGGATTCACGTCGGACTTTCGCTGGAGAGCTATGACCGGGACGTGGCCATGGTCTATCAGCGCACCGGCTTGCTGGCGATCGGCTGCATTGTGTTGAGCCTGCTGGCCTCGGTTCTCTACGCCAAGCGGCTGGTCCGGCCCATTCTCAGCCTCCGCCAGGCGGTGCAAAGGGTTGCCGGCGGCGACCTGACGGCGCGGGCGGCGGTCGAGAGCGGCGATGAACTGGGGAATCTGGCCGGCTCGGTGAATTCCATGACGGAATCACTCCTGCAACGCGACAAAATTTTGCAGAGCGTCCGGTTTGCGGCGCAACAGTTCCTTAGCACCTCGAAATGGGACGCGGTCATTCAAACTGTGCTGGCCCAGATCGGCGAGGCGGCCGCCGCCAGCCGGGTCTGTGTTTTTGAAAATCATGCCGGCGAGAACGGCGGCTTGCTGACTTCCCAGCGGTTCGAGTGGGTGGCCGCCGGCATCAAATCGCAGATGGCCAACCCGGAACTCCAAAACTTTTCCTGGAGCCGTGCGGAATTCGACCACTGGGTGGCACAATTTCAGCGCTCCGAATGCGTCTCGACCACCTCCCGGATTTGGACGCCCACCGAACGGGCCGTGCTGGAACCCTTGAGCATCCAATCGCTGCTGCTGATTCCCATCCGCGTCGAAAATACCTGGTGGGGGTTTCTGGGCCTGTCGGACTGCACTGCCACGCGGCAGTGGACGGAAGCGGAGCGGGACAGTTTCCGCGCGGCGGCGGACATGCTGGGTGCCGCCATCACCCGCCAGCACACACAGGACGAGCTGCTCCGCTCGAAGGAAGCCGCCGAAGCCGCCAGCCAGGCCAAATCCCAATTCCTGGCCAACATGAGCCACGAAATCCGCACGCCCATCACCGGCGTGATGGGCATGCTGCAACTTATGCAGCACACGTCTTTGGACGACCGGCAGCGCCGCTATGTGAACAACACCATGACCTCGGCCGAAACGCTGTTGAAGGTCATCGGCGACGTGCTGGACTTTTCCAAGATCGAGGCCGGCAAAATGGAATTGCGGGAGATGCCGTTCTCGCTGTCAGAAACCTTGGATGTGGCCGTCGGCCTGCTGGCCGAACGCGCGGAGGCCAAGGGCTTGGAAATGGTCTGTCAGGTGGCGGCGGGCGTGCCCCGGCAACTGGTGGGTGATGCGGACCGGTTGCGGCAGGTGCTCCTCAACCTGTTGAGCAACGCCGTCAAATTTACCAACCACGGAACGGTGGTGGTGGCCTGCACGCTCGCCGAAGCAACCGGGGACGCGATAACGCTTCGGTTTGAAGTGAAGGATACGGGTCCGGGTATCGCGTCGCAGCAGCAGGCGCTGATCTTCGAAGCGTTCTGCCAGGCAGACAATTCCATGAGCCGCACCCACGGCGGCACCGGGCTGGGTCTGACCATCTGCCGTCAGCTCGTCCGGTTGATGAACGGACAGATCGGCGTGGAGACAGTTCCCGGACAAGGCTCGACTTTTTGGTTCACCGCCCAGTTCAAACCCGTCACTTTGGCCGGCCCGGCGGCGGTCGCGCCTGGTGTCGTGGATTTTCAGGGTTTGCGCGTGCTGGTGGTGGACGATTGTCAGGTGGTGCGGGAAATTGTCTGCGAGTATGTCCGCACCTGGAAAGGCGTGGCCGAAGCCGCGCCGGAAGCCGCCACCGGCTTGGACATGCTCCGCCGGGCCGCCGACCGTGGCGAGCCGTTCTCCGTCGCGGTGCTGGATTGGCGGATGCCGGGACTGGATGGTTTCGCCCTGGCCCGCCTGATCAAACAGGAAGCGGCCCTGCGCACCACCGGCCTGGTGCTGCTCAGCAGCTTCACCCAGGCGAACCAGGTGCCGGATTGTGAAAACTCCGGTTTCGCCGCCTGGCTGCCCAAGCCGGCCCGGAAGTCGGAACTTTACAACGCCATCATCCGCGCCGCCAACGGTCATCTGGATCATCTTTTGGAACCCGCAGCGGTGTCCCGGTCCGCCATGAATCTGGGTCAGGCCAAAGGCACCGGCACCATTTTGCTGGCCGAGGACAATGACATTAATCAGGAAGTTGCCAGCGAAATGCTCGTCACCATGGGTTACCGGTGCGTGACCGCGCGGAACGGGCGGGAGGCGCTGGCCAAAGTGCAGCAAGGGTTGGCGGATTTGGTGCTGATGGATTGCCAGATGCCGGAAATGGACGGTTATGAAGCCTCCCGGCTCATCCGGCAATGGGCGCAGGAAATGCACGAGCACCGGCAACGCCTGCCGATTATTGCCCTGACCGCGCACGCCATGAAAGGCGACCGGGACCGGTGCCTCGAAGCCGGCATGGATGATTATTTGACCAAACCGCTGGACCCCGATGAACTCGCCCAAATGCTCGCCCGGTGGCTGCCGCGCCCGGTGGCTGCGGGATCCGCCGCCATCAGCGCAACGGAATCTGCCGGAGCCATGCCGATGGAGACCGGCATTGATTTTCCGAGCTTGCTGCATCGCTGCATGGGCAAGCCGGAGCTGGCCCGGCGCTTGATTCAAAAATTCATTACCCAAGCCGGAGCGGACGTGCTGGAGCTGGAGACCGCCATCCGCGAACAGGACACCGTGCGTTTGCGGTCGGTGGCCCACCGGCTCAAAGGATCCGCCGCCAATGTTTCAGCAGAAGCCGTCCGCAACTGCGCCAGCCAGTTGGAAGTGTTGGGCCGGGATGGAAATTTGGCGGAAGCCCCGGAACTTCAGGTTCAGTTGCGCGTCCATCTGACGACGATCAAAGCTCCAACTCCCTAACGGACTTATTAAGCCAAATCCGAACATGAACATCTCACCTGAATCCGACAGCAGCCCCGGAACAATCCCCAATGCGTTGCCAACCGGTGCCGGTGGCAATCCGCCGGTGCCAGCCCCGCCTAAAGTTCCGAAGCAGGTTTGGGTGGTGGATGACGACGAGGTTGTGCTCATGCTCGCCGAGGGAATTCTCGTGGAAGAAGGTTTCCAGGTGAAAACCTTCAGCGAGCCGGCCCGTGCCCTGGCCGCCGTTCCGCTCGGTCGGCCCGACATCATCGTGCTGGACGTGATGATGCCGGACATGGACGGCTTTGAATTTTGTTCCCGGCTGCGCGCTCATCCGGCCGGCCAGGATGTTCCCGTGCTGATGGTCACGACCTTGGAAGATTCCAGCTCCATCACCCGGGCCTACGAGGCCGGGGCCACCAATTTCGCGACCAAGCCGCTCAACTGGGCGGTGGAAAGCCACCGCCTGCGCTACATGCTGCGGGTGGCGGAAACGTCCCAGTTGCTCAAGTCAAAAGAACTGGAAACTCGGCAGGCCAAAGAGGATTGGGAACGGACCTTCAATTCCTTCTCGGACATCGTAACCCTGTTAAGTCCGGATCTTAAAATCCTCCGTGCCAATCAGGCGACGGCCACGGCCCTTAAAAAACCGCTGGCCCACATCGTCGGCGCCCACTGTTATCAGCTCTTCAACAACGCCGAGGTGCCCTGCCCCCATTGCCCAATCGTGCAGGCGATCCAGACCGGCGTGTCGGTCTCGGCTGAACATCGTTACCAGAATCCGGCGGCCGACTGCCTGTTGACCGGAACACCGGTGAAAGATGATCACGGTGCTTTGCTGCACGTGGTTCACATCGCCCGGGACCTGACCGAGCAAAAACAACTGGAGCGGGAATATCGTCATGCCCAGAAGATGGAAGCGATGGGCACGTTCGCCGGCGGCATCGCCCACGATTTCAACAACCTGCTCATGGTGGTTTCCGGCTGTGGCGAGATGATTCAATCCGACCCGCAAACAACCGGTGAACAAAAGGAACTGGCCGAAACGGTTCTGGAGGCGTCCCAGCGCGGCACGACCCTGGCGAAACAGTTGTTGACGTTCAGCCGGAAGGGCGCGAGCAACAGCGGGAAACGCCTGCTGCAATTGGACGATATGATCCGCGATTTGCAGAAGATGCTGCAACGCCTGCTCCCGAAAAATATTTCGATCCACACCCACTTTGCCGCCGGCCAGGCCCTGATCAAAGGTTCGAACGACCAGCTGCATCAAGTCGTCATGAACCTGGCCGTGAACGCCGCCCAGGCCATGCCCGGCGGCGGTTCGCTGACGATTGAAACGCGCAAAATCCAGTTGGCGGCCGACTACTGTCGTGCTCATCCGGAGGTCCAGGCCGGCAATTATGTCTTGGTCACCGTCTCCGACACCGGTCATGGCATGGACCAAAACACCCTGCAACGCATGTATGAACCGTTCTTTACCACCAAGAAAATTGGCGAGGGCACGGGTCTCGGGCTGTCGGTGGTGTATGGCATCATCAAGGATCACGGCGGCCACATCGAATGTCGCAGCCAGGTGGGCGCGGGCACCACGTTCAGTATTTTCCTGCCCGACCGGCAACGATCCGATGAAACGGACTTTATCCACGCCACCACCCGGCCGGTGGCGTTGGGGGGCGCGGAAACCATTTTGATCGTGGACGACGAGGCCGCCATCCGCGCGGTGGTGCAGCGCGCGTTCATCAGGCAGGGTTACTCGGTCATCTCGGCTGACAGCGGTGAAAGCGCACTTTTGCGGTATGGTGAAGCGGCTGACCGCATCCGCCTGGTGGTGCTGGATCTGGGCATGCCCGGCATGGGCGGATGGGAATGCCTGAAACAGTTGCGTGTTCTCAATCCGAAACTTCCCGTCTTGCTCACGACGGGTTATGGCGGCCAGGATTTTCCAGAGCGCGCCCGGCAGGAAGGCGCGCAGGGCTTGATCTCCAAGCCTTACCAACTGGAAGTGATCTTTCGCACCGTGCGCGAAATGCTCGACGGCAGGCATAGGGCGAACCAAGCCGAATCCAGGTAGTCCAGCGCGGAGGCCGACGGCGATTTTCCGCGTGGGACAGTTGTCGCGCCTGTCCTTCGCGGAACATTCTTTCTCACCTTTTTTAGCGATGACCAGCCCGGATTGCGACAAACGCTTTTGACCCAAGCCAGGCGTTTGGAAAAACTCGCGGTTGAACGGCTTGAAGATTTTCCTGTTAGTTCAGATTCGGATGAAGACGACGAGAGTTGAAATTTTTACCAATCCGTCTAGCGGTAGCCCTTCAGAAATTTTCTCGCCCGCACCGCCATTTCTCGGTTTAATCTTGCGACATGAAGAAGCAAAAAGCTTACGCCGCCGCCGGCGTGGACATTGATCTCGGCAATAAAGTCAAAGCCACCCTGCCGCAATTGCTCGCCGCCACGCACCGCCGCGAGGTGCTCGGCAAGGTCGGCGGCTTCGGCGGCCTGTTCGCGCTGGACGTGAAAAAATATCGCGAGCCCATCCTCGTCTCCTCCGTGGACGGCGTGGGCACCAAGCTCAAGATCGCCTTCCAGCAGGACAAGCACGACACCATCGGCGCGGACCTCGTGAACCATTGCGTGAACGACATTGCCGTGCTCGGTGCGGAGCCGCTGTTCTTCCTCGATTATCTCGGCACCGGCAAGCTGGAGCCGCACGTCTTCACGGACATCATCAAGGGTTTCGCCCGCGCCTGCGCGGAAAATAATTGCGCGCTCATCGGCGGCGAGACGGCGCAGATGCCGGGCTTTTACCAAAAGGGCGAATACGACGTGAGCGGCACCATCGTCGGCGTGGTGGAAAAATCCCGGATGCTCAACGGCCAGAAAACCGTGAAGCGCGGCGACGTGGTCATCGGCATCGAATCTAGCGGCCTGCACACCAACGGCTATTCGCTCGGCCGGAAGATTTTCTTCGAGCAGCTTGGCTACAAGCCTTCCAGCAAAGTGCCCGGCTTGAAAAAATCCATCGGCGAAGAACTTTTGAAAGAACACATCAGCTACGGCCCGCTGGTGCAGAAACTGTTGAAGCGTTTCAACTCAAAACTCAAAACTCAAAACTCAAAACTGCCTGTAAAGGCCTTCGCGCACATCACCGGCGGCGGTTTCGTGGACAACATCCCGCGTGTGTTGCCGAAGACACTCGATTGCGTCATCAAAAAAGGTTCGTGGGATATGCTGCCCATTTTCCAGATCATCGCGGCCAAGAGCGGTGTGCCGGATGAAGAATTGTATCAGGTCTTCAACATGGGCATCGGCATGGTGAGCATCGTCGCGGCGGACAAGGCGGACGCCGTGCTGAAATTCATCAATGCGCAGAAGCACAAGGCGTGGATCATCGGCGAAGTCGTCAAAGGCCGGGGCGAGGCGCGGGTGGTTTGATTTCATCCGCAGATTCTGCCGATTTTCGCAGATTTATTTTCTTTGTTTTTAATCTGCGCTTGTCTGCGTAATCTGCGGATAGCATTTTCATGAAAATTCTCGTCATCGGTTCCGGCGGCCGCGAGCACGCCCTCGTCTGGAAACTGGCGCAGTCACCACACGTCACGCAAATGTGGTGCGCGCCCGGCAATGCGGGCATCGCGCAGGAACGGCTGGCGAAAAATGGTGCGCTCGTCGAGTGCGTGAATATCGGCGCGGAAGATTTGCCCGAGTTGCTCGCTTTCGCGCAGGAGAAAAAAACGGATCTGGTCGTCGTTGGCCCGGACAATCCGCTGGCGCTCGGCATCGTGGATTTGTTTCAGCAGCACGGTCTGCGCATCTGGGGCGTCAATAAAAAAGCCGCGCAGTTCGAGTCCTCCAAGGTTTTCTCCCAAAAGTTCATGGAGAAATACGGCATCCCTACGGCGGCGGCGGGAACATTCTCTGATGCGGCGGCGGCGAAGAAATTCTGCGCCACGCTCGGTAGCAAATGCGTGGTGAAAGCCGACGGTTTGGCGCTGGGTAAAGGGGTTTTGATCTGCGCCAACCAGACCGAAGCGGAAAAAGCCGTGGACGAAATCATGGTCGGCAAGGCGTTCGGCGCGGCCGGCGCGCGCGTCGTCATCCAGGAATTTCTCGAAGGCACCGAAGTTTCCCTGCACGCGCTGTGCGACGGCACGACGGCGAGGATTTTCCCGACGTCGCAGGATCACAAGCGCGCGCTCGACGGTGACCTTGGCCTGAACACCGGCGGCATGGGGACGTATTCGCCGACGCCGTTTTTGAACGACGCGCAACTTGCCGACGTCGCGCAAAAAGTTCTCGAACCGTTCATGCGCGGCTGCGTGGCCGAGGGCATTGATTATCGCGGCCTGCTCTATCCCGGCGTGATGCTGACGAAGAACGGCCCGAAGATTTTGGAATTCAACGCGCGTTTCGGTGATCCGGAAACGCAGGTTTACCTGACGCGTTTGGAAAATGATCTGGTCGAGTTGCTTGACGCCAGCACCGGCGGCACGTTGGCCAAACATGAATTGAAATGGAAACCGCTTGCGAGTGTCTGCGTGGTGATGGCCAGCGGCGGTTATCCGGGGAATTACGCCAAAGGTAAAATTATTTCCGGCCTCAACGCAGCGAATGCGCTGCCGCACACGAAAATTTTCCACGCGGGAACAGTGTTGAAGGACGGCCAGATTGTGACGAACGGCGGCCGCGTTCTGGGCGTGACGGCCTTGGGCAGGGATTTGAAAGCCGCGCAAGCTGCCGCCTACGCCGCCGTGGAGAAAATTCACTTCGACGGCGCGCAGTTCCGCCGCGACATCGCCGCGAAGGCGTTTTAAATTATGGGTTGGAGAGGTTCCGCAGAGTTCCGACGCCAAAGCTGTCCGTGAGGTTCAGGCCGCCGGGGTTTTTGAGTAATACTCTTTATACTTGTAGTAATAATAGTCGCTGGCCTGGGCTTGCATGGCGTTGAAAACCAGCCCCATCACATTCACCTTGCGCAGATACAGCAGATCCAGCGCGGCTTGTGCGACGCGACCTGAAGTGAACCGCGCGCGGACGACCATGATGAGTCCGTCCACATGCGGCGCGAGATTGGAGACGTCGTCTGCGGCCATGATTGGCGCGGTGTCGAACAGATAATAGTCGTATTGACCGGCAATCTCCTTGAGAAACGTGTCAATCTGCGTGGCAAACGGATCACTGCCCCGGCTGGACAGGACGCCGCTGGGGAGCAGATGCAGGTTTGGAACCACCGTCTGAACCACGGCGTTGGACCAAGGACACTGGCCGGTGAGCACCTCGGCCAAGCCCGGCTGGGCGGCCACGGAAAAGCGTTTGTGCAGCACGCCTCGGCGCAGGTCGGCGTCCACCAGCAGAACGCGGGCACCCGCCCGGGCCAGCACGATGGCCAGGTTGGCGGCGGTCGTGGATTTGCCGTCGCTGGGAATGGCGCTGGTGATGACGATGCTCTTCGGATGGTTTTGCGGATCGCCCATGTAGATGATGGACGAGCGCAGGTTGCGGTAAGCTTCCACCAGCATGTGCCGGTCGTCGTCCTGATTGAGGATGAGCAATCCCGGATTTTTTTCGTCCGCTTTCATCAACGGAATCTGCCCCAGAACCGGTTCTTCGAACAACTGCTCCATTTCGCTCAACGAACTGGGCCGGTCGTCCAGCCGGTTCAGTAACAGCAGCACGCAGATGCCCGCCACCAAGCCGAGCAACCCCGCCTTGCCGTATTGCTTGGAAAGTTCGTGGTGAACCAGCATCGCCGGGGTGGCCGGCATCAGGATGGTCACGCTCTCCTGGCCGACGCCCTTGTTGACATCCAGCGTGTGCAGGGTGGCGAGCAACTGGTCATACATCGTTTGCAGCCGGGCATTGTTGTCCTTGAGCGCGCCGTAATCCGCCAGCTTCTTGCTGGTGTCCACCGCCTTCAATTCCCATTCGTGAATCTGTTCTTCGAGATTTTGCATCTGCACCTCGAGGGTGTGCTGGCGGTTTTTCAACTGCTCCTGGCTTTGCTGGCGGAAGATGTCCAGCAGGTTTTCCTGACGGGCAATTTCCTCGTTCATGGCGATGATCTTGGGATGCTTGGGCCGCAGGTATTGGCTCAACTCATCGCGTTGCGCTTTCAACATCAGGATTTGCTGCTTGGCCTGCAGGTAGGCCGCCTCAAATCCGCCCAGCGTGGCCGGGGTGCTGTTCGCGGACGTGTGGTTGTCGGTTGCGGTCGTGGCGGAATTGGGCTGCGGCGCGGAATTTTGCGCTGGTGCCGCCGGTTGTTCCGACGTGGAACCGGATTGCGGCGTGGCGGCAGTTGAGGCTGGCAGCGATTGGAAACCAGGTTGAATGAACAAACCCTGCTGCCGTTCCAAATTTTCATCCAAGGTGAGCGTCTGGATCAATTGCGATTCCGACTTGTCTTCGGCCAGTTGCCGAGTCAACGACGACAGATAATCGGCGGCGCTGTTGCCGCCGTTTTGCTGGAGAAACACAACGCTGTTGCTGGACTGGTAATCCAGCAGGTCTTCCCGGCTTTTGTTCAACTCTAGGGCCATTTGCGCCAGTTCATCCTGCATGCTGGACTTGGTGGCGTCGGAGGCGTTTTCGAGCAGCTCCTTTTTCAGGTTGATGTATTCCTCCATGACCGCCTGCAAATACGTTTGGGTGTAAAGCGGTTCAGCCCCGACAGCTTGGAGGTTGAAAATGCTCGTCTTGGGCGAGAGGCTGACCTGCACCGCGACCGGGGAGGGATGCAGATCAGGCTTCTGCGATTGCAGGTGCAGGAGGACGCGGTTGACCACCGAATCGCTCTGCATCAAGGCCACCTGCGTGCCGAAAAAATTGTTCAGCTCTTCCGAGTAGCCGTTGGCGTTGGGAATGGACAGCCGGACATTCACGATCATCCGACCGACGGACTGGTAGACGGGCGGGGCGTGCCAGAGCAACAGCCATTGCACTCCCAGACCGATGCCGACGGTCAGCAGCAGGATCCACCACCGCGTGAGCAGGAGGTTTTTGTAGCGGTGCAACTGGTTGAAAAAACGGCCGGCGAGCGTGGAACGTTCGCGCTGAACCGGTGCGGCTTGTTCGTCCATGATGTTTAAAAATTGACCAGCCGTGAAGGCACGATGATGAAATCGCCCGGTTCCAGTGGAATATCCAGTTCAACCTTTCCGTTCTCCAGCACGTCCACCATGTTGATGAGGAATACCTGCTTGGCGGCATCTGGGCCACTGGGATTCCGCACCACCTTGACTTTTTTCTTGTCCGCAAAATCACCGAAGCCGCCCGCGCGCAGGATGGCCTGGCCGGCGGTCAGTTTCTCGTTGAACAAAATGTCAATCGGCCCCTGGTTATGAACCTGTCCCCAGATGTAAATCTGGCCGCGCACCTTGTTGACCGAATCCAGCCCGATGATGACGGTGGCGCGATAATAATAATCCTTCTCCAGCATCACCTTCAACATTTCGGCCACCTGCCGGCTCGTCTTGCCGGCCACCGAGACGCGCCCGACATACGGCACATCCAGCTCGCTCGAATCGGCCACGGTCAGGCTGATGGGCGGATCCTGGTCCTCGACGATTTGGAAACTGATTTTGTCTCCGGGTTCAAGCTGGTGCTTGTCATCCAGCATATAGCCGCTGGCGATACGAATTTGATTGGTGGATTTGTCGGGGACACTGAGGCTGGCGGTGTTCGTGACCGTTTGCGCGAGGGCAGCCACGGCGGAAATGATCAACAATAAAATTGGCAGGCGAACGCGCATCTGGCGTGGATTAAAAGCCATAAGTGAAGTCCAGCACAAGGATATTTTGGACGTAATCATAGGTCGTCACGTCAGAGTTTTTCTGCCAGAAATTATAGCGGATCGAACCGGCCAGCTTTTGGGTGATCGGATAGCCGAGGCTCATGCCCGCGCCGAACTGGTTGAAAATTTCCACGGTGCCACCGCTACTGTTGCCGTGCTGGTAGTTAAAGCTGGTGGTGATGGACACGTCCCGGATCACATGCCAGTTGGCCTCCCAATCGGCAAAATACAAGTCCAGCAGGTCGGTGCCGGCGCTCGACGTGAACTGCCGCCCGCCGGTCAGGTTGTAATCCAGCCAGCGGTTGACGCGGTGGGTCAACGTCAAATCCGCATAGCCGCCGTTTTCGCCGGAAAGGTTCGTGGCGGTTTCGCTAGGGGAGAAAAAATACGAGACATAACCGACCGCCGCCGTGACCTTGATATAATCCGTCACCTGCGCCTGATAAAACGGCCCGACACTGAAATGCGTGTTGTCGCTGTAGGTGTTCTGGTTGTAATACGTCAGCCCGCCGCCCGCCTGCAATCCCGCCGTGGTGGTCTGGTTGATCTCAAATGCCGCCTGGGCATTGAAGAGCTCGGAATTATGGTCGCTGTTCTCGAAATCGGAATTGGGATACGTCACCAACTCGTGATCATAGCCGAACGTCAGAATCAACTTGTTCAAGTCCCAATCCGCGCTCGTGCCGACTGTGTTGTCAAGCTCGACGAAATTGCCGTTGCCAGTCGGATTCTGCTGAACATTCTCCGTCATGGAAAACCGGTCGTGAAAGTTGATCACGAAATCACCCACATACATCCTGAAGGTCAGGTTGGAATCCGGCGTGATGTTCAGATGGTCGTTGTTGCTGGTTCGCAGGTAGGTCGTGTAACCGACGCCGGTGGAAAAGAACAAGCTGTTGTTTTCCGAGACCGGCCAGAACGCCCGCATGTTCAGGGCGGGCGTCAACCCCAAATCGGACACCCGGTGGGTGTCGCTGAGATTGACGTTGTCGGTGAATTCAAACCCCATCTCCGACTGGAAGCGCAGGCTGACCGGCCCCATTGCCAGGTTGTAGTAATCGAGATTGCCGGTCTTTTTCTGAAGTTCGGCTGCTTCCGCTCCGGCTTCCGACATGCGAAGAGCTTCCTGACCATGGGCGGGGATCGAAGCCAGAAAGAGAACCGCCACAATGCCCAGCCCGTCGGTCAACCGGCGGGGTTTAAATCCCGCTTGAAAACCATTTGGCCGGCTCCGCTGTTCTGGTAAAACCGGCCCGGACTTTTTATTGTTGCTGGGGTCAAACAAGCATCGCCTTTCCTGCCGTGTCGAAGGTAATCATCCTTGGAGAATTTCCCCGGCTGTCAAGGCAGATTGTCGGAAGATGACCGGCATTTTGCCGGCGCAAACTTTTTTTCAGGCATTTCAAGCTTGTGTGGGCGTGTCCGCAACGCTTGAATCGCCGGTGATAATGGAAGCGTCCGCCAAATCCCGCACCGACAATTCCAGCCGGGAGCCGCAGCCCCGGCAGCTTTCCCTGCGCCAGTTGCGGCTCCATCAAGTGAGTGACAACCTTTCGGGGAAACTAATTTATTTCATGGTGGTTTTCAGCCCTTGGGCGTTTGGCACCACCCAGCCTTGGTCCATTTGGACGATGAATGGACTGGGTTATCTGCTCGGAATTTTTCTGGGCATCAAGCTCGCGATCCGGAGAGGAACCGGCTTCCGGCCCGCCCGCTGGGGTGAAAACAATGTCCGTGATCGGAACGACGATGCGCGGCTGACGCGCCTGTTCATCCGCGCGCTCGTCGCCATGACGATAATGCTCCTGGCCTACTGTCTGGTCGGCGTTATCAATGCCCGCTCCACTTATCACGCCGATTCAACCAGCTTTGATTATCATTCATTTGTTTCCTGGCTGCCCAACAGCCATGACCGGCACGGCGGCTGGCTGGCGTTCTGCAATTATCTGGCGCTGGCGCTTTCCTTTTGGTCGGCGCGCGACTGGCTGCTCGGCAAATCCGTCAGCGAGGAACGCGCGGAACGCAGCCAGCTCAACGCGCTTGGTTTGCGCCCGACCTTCGTGCTGCCCGAACGGTTGCGACGATTATTGTGGGTGTTGTGCCTTAACGGCGGTTTGCTGGGAATTGAAGGTATCGCTCAACGTCTGGCTGGAACCGACCGGCTCCTGTTCTTGATGGATACGAGGATCAACAAAGCGGCGGAAGATCAATTTGGACCATACGCCTATCGTTCCAACGCCGCCCAATACTTCAACCTCGTCTGGCCGGCTTGTCTTGGTCTGTGGTGCAGCCTGCGGCAAACTGCGGCCAGCCGGAAAAAATTCACGCGCCTATCGCGGTTTCTGATTCCGGTTTGCGTGATGCTCATGGCGGCGGCCCCTATCATCTCCTCGACCCGCGCCGGAGCCATTGTTGCCGTCATTGAACTGGTGCTGGCCGCCGGCATTCTCTGTTTTGTCCGGCCGCAAACGAGTTTCAAGACGCGAATGGGAATTTTATTTTCTGCGGCGCTGACCTTGGGATTCGGCGCCTGGCTGGGTTGGGCGACACTGGAACCGCGCCTGGAACCGGACGAATTCCAGAACAGCCTTGCCGGACGGAATTCCATGTATGAAACCGCCCGGCAGATGGCGGTGGATTACCCGGTTTTTGGAACCGGGCCGGGAACCTTCGAACCGTTGTTTCAGCTCTATCGCGTTGACCCGAACGAATACTGGCCGGCACAACTGCACAATGACTGGCTGCAAACGCTCATCACCTTCGGCTGGCTGGGCAGCGTGCTGATCGCCATCGCCTTTGTTTGCGTGCTGGTGCGGTGGTTTATTCCCGGCGGCATGGCAAACGGACAGGAACTCGCCCCGCTGCTCTGGGTGGCGCTGGCCGGCTGCCTGCTCCATGCCCGTTATGATTTTCCGTTCCAGATCTGCTCCGTCCTGTTTGTTTTCCTCCTGCTGTGTGCAATTTTGTCCTGCCTCTCACGCGGTCAATCGAAGTGAAGCTTGATGAAATGGCTTTTCCGGCCAGTTCAGCCGGCTGCCCCAAACTGGCCTTCATAGCCCGCACATACATGCGGTAGCGGATGTTTTAAGATGTGTTATTTTAACTTCAAATCGCCCAGTCCGGTCGCCTGAACAGACGGCTTAAGGAATGGGCTTTTATTATGATGCATTATTTGAAACAACAATTTTTAAGCCGCACCCGCCATCTGGTCTTGGCTTTCGTTGGTGCCGCGCTTTTGATTGGCCCCGCAGCCGTTGCACAATCCACCCGTCCCGGCTGGGGTGCGACGCCATATCACGACTCGTTGGGCACGGGGGTCACCTTCCGGGTTTGGGCACCGAACGCGACCAATGTGACTCTGCCCGGGCAGTTTAATAGCTGGTCAACCACTTCGACTCATTTAATCCAGGAAACAAACAACGGAAATCCCGACGGCATCTGGTCGCTGGATTTGGCGAGCGCAACCAATGGCAATCAATACAAGTATTACTTCACCGGAGCTTCAACTCCTTACAAAAATGATCCGCGCGCCCGAATGGTCACGCAGGCTGGCTCGGGAGGCAACAGCATCGTCTATGACCCGAATGCGTTTAACTGGGCGGGGGACAATTTCACCAACCCGGCGCTGAATGACCTGTTTGTATATGAACTCCATATCGGCACGTTCTACGATCCGAGATCCGGCCAGTCCCTGCCCGGTCGCTACCTCGATGCCACCAACAAGCTCGATTATTTGAAAAGTTTGGGCGTGAGCGCGATCGAAGTGATGCCCATCGGCGAGTTCGGAGGCAATAGCAACTGGGGTTACGACACGGCCCAGCAGTTCGCGGCGGATAATTATGCTTACGGAGGTCCTGATGGATTTAAGACGCTGGTCAAAGCCTGCCATGCCCGCGGCATCGCGGTTCTGCTGGACGTCGTCCACAATCATTACGGGCCGGACAATCTTGACATGTGGAATTTCGACGGCTTTGCCGGTAATAACTCGATCGGCGGCGGCGGCATTTATTTTTACGAGAGCAACACGGCCCTTCAAATCACGCCCTACGGCGACACGCGCCCCAATTTCAGCAGCAATCAGGTGAACAGTTTTATTCAGGACAGCTTTACCATGTGGCTGAGTGAATGTCATGTGGACGGGTTCCGCTGGGATGACCCCTATACCATGACGCATGACAATAATGGCAATTATATTTCCAATGCGGGCAATCTCATTCAAGGCATCAACAACATGATGCACACCAATTACACGGGTAAAATCAGCATTGCCGAGGATGTGTATAATACCTGGGGATACGACAGCGCCTGGGACACCGGCTACCCTTACTATTTCACACCGGTGCTGACCAACACCGTGGACGCCAATCGCGACATGAGCATCATCGCGAATTCCGTGCCGTTCAACGTCAGCTATGGCGGGGTGGCCGGTCTCGGGCGGGTGGCCTATCTGGAATCGCACGATGTGGTCGGCGATTTGAATGGAGCCACCCATGTCCGATTGGTGACGGCCATTGATCCGGTCACGCCCAACAGCTACCGCGCGCGAAAACTTTCCACGCTCGGAGCCGTCGTGACGCTCACCGCACCCGGCGTGCCGATGATTTTCCAGGGCCAGGAAATGCTCGAAAATCAGCAGTTCGATTCCAGCCGACCCGTGGATTGGACCAAGACGATCACCTACACCAACATCGTCAAGCTTTACCGTGATCTCATCAGCGTGCGCCGCAACTTGAAAGGTTACACGCCGGGCTTGGAAGGCAACCAATGCAGCATGTTGCAGGTGGACAACACCAGCAAACTGGTCGCCTTTCAACGCTGGAGTTCAACCGTTCCGAATCAAAACACAGTGGTGATCGCCAATTTCTCCACCAACTCCTTTGGCATTTATACTCTTCCATTCCCGTCGGCCGGCACCTGGTATGTTCACTTCAACAGCGATTCCACCAACTACGGTTCGGATTATGGCAACTATGGCAGCACGATTGTCACTGCCACCGGCAGTCCGGCGTCGGCCACGGTCGCCATCGGACCCTACAGCGCGCTCATCCTCTCGCAGACGCCCGAAGGTCCGCCGACTGTCAGTGTCTCGCCGCAGAACCTCACCGTGGCGGCGGGTAGTAATGCGGTTTTCACCGCCAATGCCTACGGCTTTCCGCCGTTGACCTATCAATGGCAGAACAGCACCGGCGCGATGTCCGGGGCCACCAATGTCGCGCTGGCCATCACCAACGCGCTCCCGGCCAACGCTGGAAATTATTCCGTCGTCGTCTCCAATCCGTTTGGCTCCGTGACCAGCTCGATCGTGACGCTGACGGTAACCGTCTCCAGTCAATATGCCGCCAGTCCGACCAATGGTCCGGTTCCTTTGGCCGTGCAGTTCAGCGGCCCGTCGGCGGATAGTGGCGGGAGTTCCATCACTCAATGGAACTGGAATTTCGGCGACGGCGTCACCAGCACGCTGCAAAATCCGGCTCATGTCTATACCACCGTCGGCAATTTTACTCCGGCCCTGACCGTCACCAACAATCTGGGTTCGACCGTTGCCGCTTCCGGCCCGTCCATCAGCGCCACGTTGCCGACGGTGCAATTCACCGCCAATCCGACCAACGGATATCCGCCGTTGAGTGTGCAGTTCTCCTCACCAGCAGTGGACAGCGGCGGCAATGCCATCACAGCTTGGGACTGGAATTTTGGCGATGGTTCTAGCAGCAGGTTGCAAAACCCAACGCATGTTTATACCAACGCAGCCAGTTTTTCTCCAGGTCTCACGGCAACCAACAGTTTGGGATTAAACCTCAACGCGACCGGTCCCTCAATCAACGTAATGTTTAATTCGGGTCTGGTTGTGAATGGAGGATTTGAAACGGGCGATTTCACCGGTTGGGTTCTGTCAGGAGACACCAGCTATACAATTGTTGATAACGGTTCCAATTCTGGAATCCCGCCTCACTCGGGAAATTATGAAGCAGCATTGAGCACATTTACTTCGCTCGGTTATCTTTCTCAGACGCTGACCACTACTCCCGGAGTCGGTTATGTGCTCTCGTGCTGGCTGAATAATTATTGGGGGGATCCCGGCCAGTTTATTGTGTCATGGAATGGAACGATGCTTCTCAATGAAACCAATCCTGTCGCCAGCGGCTGGACAAACTATCAATTTACGGTTTCCGCCACGGGAACCAGCACAGTTCTTCAATTTGTTTTCGCAGATAGCTATGATTATTTTGGTCTCGATGACATCAGCGTGATTGCCATACAGTCGCCTGCCCAGCCGGGCATTACCGGCATTAGTGTGACCGGCGGCAATCTCGTCATCAGCGGCACCAACGGAGCTGCGGGACAAACCTATTACATTCTTTCAACCACCAATCTGGCGCAGCCCAGAAATCAGTGGCTGCCGATCACAACCAACGTGCTGAACACGAGCGGAAACTTTGCCATCACCGCCACCAATGCGGTGAACGCAACCATCCCGCAGGCTTTTTACATGCTCCAGACGCAATAGACATTCGACAAAAATGTCACGCCGCAGGCGGCAGCGCGCGGCTGCCGTAGTGAAGCCACGTTCCTTGGTTTTCAAAAAAAACCAGCCACGCCGGATTTTCGGAAAGAATTTTTTCAAATTCCTGCTCGCCCAAAACCATGCCCGCCGTCGAGAGCGCGTCCGACTCGGTGGCGGTGTCGCACAAGGCCCACGCGCGGTTCTGCCGCGGCGCCGGCTCACCGGTGCGCGGATCCAAAATATGTTTGCCTTTCACCGCCAGGCCGGAGCCGCTCAACGAACAATTTTCCAGCCAGTAACGGCGCGGTGAATGGTCATCGCCCAGACCACACGACCAGCCGGCGGTTTCCGCCGGTGCCTTGCCGGCGAGAATGCTGCTGCCGCCCGCGACGAGCAGATACGAATGGCAATCCCACTCGCGCAAAACCTCCGCCATGCGGTCGAGCGCAAAACCTTTGCCAATGGCACCGAGGTCAAACTCCAGTTTGCCGGCGTCGCAGCGGATGGAAAATTTTTCCTTCAGCAAAGACCACTGCGGCATCGCCGGCTGTTTTTTTAGCGCGGCGGCGGTCACGGAAAATGCGCCGCGCGTGGCTTGTTCCATTTTTTTTGCGATTTCCAAACACGCAAACACCGGCTCGCTCAAGCGCAGTGTCTCGCCGGGTGCAAGCTGTGCGATTTGAGAAATATCGCTGTTGGCGCGGAAGCGGCTCAAGTGCGATTCCAACTCATCGGTCAGGGCAAAGGCCGCCTGCGCGGTCTGCGCGGCGTAGGTTTTGTCCTCGTCCGCGATGCGCACCTGAAACTGTGTCGCCATCGCGTGATGATGAAAGACATGAATTCCAGACATGGTAAATTTTATTAGGAAACCAGGAAGCCAGGAATTGAGTCTTCATGGTTTCATGGCTTCCTTATTTTCTTTAGTTGTAATCGGCCTTCGGCGTCCACAGGATGACCAAAACATTTGGCCGCACGCCGAAAAATTCCGGGCGGAAATTTTGCAACTGGCCGGCCAGTTTGCCGGACACATCCGTCGAGGTGATGAAAAAATCCGCCGGGCCGGTTTCCTGATTGGGTTGCCAGAAGCCGGCCTGCGGAAATTTCCGCAGATACCACGGCAACGGCCACGGATCGGCGGCGACCACGGCGATGCGCGGGTTGGCGATGTTATTTTGCCGCGCCAGTTCCTCCAGCCGCGCCGGCAGCCGCAGCAGATCCTCGCCGGTATGCGCGTAGGCGTAGGGATTGTTTTCGTCCGCCGGAATTTTGAAAACCCATTTCACTGTGTCATGTGCCGTTGAAAATCCAATGGCGGAAATGAAAATCAATGTGGTGGCGCGACTGGATAATTTGGGAAAGGTATGCCACAGCCAATCGATTGCGATGCCGGCAAGAATGGCCAGCGGCAGCCAGAGGTTCAACGCGAGCCACGGCGTTTTATAGGGAATCGCGCTGTAAATCGCCAAGACCAACAGCGCGTAAACCGCCATCGCGAATCGCACTCCCGAAGCCGGCTTTTGGATTGCCCGAAAAAATCCAATGGCAGCCACGGCAAGAATCACCGCGCCGGACCAGTCGCGGGCGAGCAAGCCGGCGTAATACCAAAACGGTTTTTCATGTCCCTGGCCGCCGGCGCGAGCGGCAAGATTTGGGATTACGTGGAACAGATCCGCCAGGGCCGCCCAGTTTTGTCCGCCCCAAGTGAACAGCATAATAGCGGTGACAAGAAAGACAGCGGCGGCAGCCAACCAAACTCGGGCCGGAGGAATTTTTCCCGCCGCCTGAAACCGCCAGCCAATGGCGGCAGCCAGGCTGAGCGCGAAAAAATGAATGACCGCCGTTTCCTTGCATGCGAGCATGAGCGCGGCGCACAATCCGGCGAGTGAAGCGGCAAAAAAAGATTTTTTCCCCAGCGCACGCCAGCCGGACAAAATCAAACCGAACGTCGCGGCGACGAACAAGGTTTCGTGGATGAAATAGCGGCTGTAATAATCCGCCAGCGGTGCGAAGGCGAACAGCAGCGCGGCAACGAGGCACGGGATGAAGCCGAATATTTCAATGCCCGCACCAAACAGCAAAACGGTGGCGGTTCCGGTGAGAACTGTTGAAAGCCGGAGTTGAGTCTCAGTCAGCGTGGAAAAATTCTTTGCGCCGAGCAGTTTCACCGTCAGTTCGGCTATGACGTAAAGCGCCGGACCGTGCCGGTCTTTCGGGTCGTAATGAAAACTTTCACCGGCGAGCAGTTCGCCGGTGAGGTAGGCGTTGATGGCTTCGTCCGTGTGCATCGGCCGTTCGCCGAGCTGCGGCAGGCGGACGGCGAGCGCAAACAGGGCGATTAATACAAAGGCAGAATGACGAATGAAGAATGAAGAAGCGAAAACAGGTTTGGCGGTCAAACTTCCCGCGCTGGTTTCTGCATTCTGCATTTTGCCTTCTTCATTGGGTCAGGCGGCGGGTTTGCCCCACACTTCCACCTCGATGTAGTGGTTCATTTTGTTGGTCGTGTTGCCCTTGCTGTAAAGCCGGACGTAACGGCCCTTCACGCCCTTGGCGTCAATTAGCTTGCCCTCGTAGGTTTCAATGTAGGCAAAATCCTTGCCCGCGCCGAGGCCGAGTTCGTTGTTCGCGTCGGCGTTGAAAATGGTCGTCACGCCCTTGCTGAACGTCGGGTCGTCGGAGACCTGCACGACGACGTCAAAATAAACGCGCGCCTGTGAATGAAAATGCCAGAGTAAAATGGCATAAAGGTTCGCGTCTTTTTCCAGGTCAATCTGCACCCATTGCTTGCCTGGCCCGAGTTCGACCCAGGAACCTTCGTCGCCTTCCTTGTCGCCGTCGGTGATCAAGTCCAGCGTGCCGACCACCGGGTCGCTGTCGCTGGCGGTGACTTTTTTGCCCTTGGCCAGATTGACCGTGCCGGCGGGCACCATGAAATCGGGGCGCTTGCCCTTTTGCGCGGGTTCGAGGTTTGGCACCTTGATCGGCACCGGCGTGCCGACGAACAGCGGCTTGGGCAAATCCGTTTTCAGCGGCACCTGGTCCTGCGCCAGCACGGTGGTGGCGGCGAACAACGCGACAGATAATTTCAAAAATAATTTGTTCATACAGTTAAACTGCCATTTCTTCGGGGGACAGGAAAAGGGTTTTTTGCGCGGGGATGGCCTCGTTGGCCTTGTGGATGACGTATTCGCTGCCAAACGCCTCGTCGCCCGGGCAGTTCAATTTCGCCTTGCCGAGCACGGCGTTGAAAAAATTCTCCAGATGCGGCATGTGCGGCGGCTTGTTGAAGCTCACGGTCATTTCATATTCCGCAAGCTGCGCGGTTTCGCGCACATCCACCTTGGCGGCGTCGGGCGTCGGTGACGTGCCGCCGGTCTTGGCGCGGATGTAGTTTTTGGAAATCAAATCGTCCCACGACGGCGCGCGGGCTTCACGGTAAATCGCCGACAACGCCGGGTTTTCCGACATCTTGATCGAGCCTTCGTCGCCCATGAAATATTCGAAGTAGCCGCCGCCGGCGCTGGTGGTGGTCTGCACCTGGTAAAATGCGCGCGCCACGCCCTCGGCCAGCGGGTATTCGTAAATCACCATCGCGTTGTCATACCATTCGTGGTTCTTGTAATAATCAATGCCGCCGCTCGCCATCACCGCGCACGGCTTCACGCCGAACCACCAGTTGAAAATGTCAATCTGGTGCGCGCCCAGATCCGAGAGCGGACCGCCGCCGAGATTTTTGAACCAGCGCCAGTTGCGGAACTGGTGCATGTCGGTGTAGCCGTATTTCGTCAGCACCTCCTGCGGCATCGCGGCTTTTTTCGGCCAGCCGAAATCTTCCGTGACCGCGCGGTTCCACTGCGCCTGCGCGGCGGTCAGCCGGCCGCACAATTTCGCGTCGCGAATGAGCCGGTTCAGCGCGAAAACGTAGCGCGGATTGCTGCGGCGCTGGTGGCCGATCTGCAACAGCTTGCCGGTTTCCTGCATCGTCTTCACCATCGAGCGCGCACCTTCGATGGTGTTGCTCATCATTTTTTCGCAATAGACATGGAGTCCAGCCTTCAGGCAGGCGTTGGTGATGGGCGCGTGCCAGAAATCCGGCGTGGCGACGACGACCGCCTGCAAATCTTTTTCGATGGCCAGCAAATCCTCGTAATTTTCGTAGGCGTGGACTTCGTGCCCCATTTTTTCAGGTAACGCTCGCCGTAGGTGCGCGCGTATTCCCAGATGTCCACGATGGCGACGAGGTTGACCGTGTCTATTTTGAGCAGCGATTCCAGCAGCACGCGGCCCTGCGCGCCGAAGCCGATGAGCGCGATGTTGATCTTGCCGTTGGCGGACTTCGTCTGCCCTAAAATCTTTGTGCCGGAAGCGAGCATCAGTCCGGCACCAGCCGCAGCCGTGGCCCCGATGAATTCCCGGCGGGTGAGCGGTTGGTTTACCATTTTTTGAGCAGGGCAAATTTGTTGTGTTTGGCGAGGGTCAGGGCGAACGCGACGAGCGCGACGTGGATGCCCAGCCAGGAAATGCCGTCGTCCTGCTTGATCAAAATCAGACCCACGGTCAGCGCGATGTAAATCAAGCCCTGCAGGAACAGCGACAGCCGCGTGCCGAGGCCGAGCAGCAACATCACGCCGGTGATGATGAGCGCCGGGCCGAGCAGATGGTCGAACGCCGAGAGCGCGGAGTGCGGCAGCAGCGGTTCGTTCGCAAACTTGTCCTTGAGCGACGCGGGCACGCCGGAATAATTCGTCAGCGAATAATATTTTATCTTCACGTCAATCATCGCGCCGCTCGGGTCTTCCATGCCGGTGACCGGGTCAACCAGCGGTTTCTGGATGGTCTGATAGGCGCCGAATTTTTCGACGCCGGTGAGGATGGCGCGCACCGCCAGCCAGCCGCGCAGCACCAGAAAGGCGAGCGTCTGGTCGCAGGTGCAGCAAGGGCTTTGGCCGTCACCAGTTTTTTTCTCAATTAAATCACTCATGTTGGAATCCTGTTTTGGATGAAAGATGCCGTGAGGCGCGCAAAGGTTTCAAGGGATTATTTCACGGCGGCGGAATATATTTTCAAGGGCACGACGCCGGGCCTCACGCTAACGTGCGCCAAAACCGCGCACAAAGCCGATGCACTGGGCCGCGTCGGGGACGTTGTCTTTCCAGTTGTATTCGTATTCGATGGAGACATTGCCGGCAAAATTTTGACGTTTCAACTCGGCGAGAATTCCCGCGACGTCGCACACGCCGGTGCCGGCGGGAACGTCGTGTGCCTTGGCTGACATCTCGTTCATGTCGTGGAGATGCACGCTGATGATGTGTCCCTGCAAAATTTTCAGGCAGTCAACCGGCTTCAGGCCGGATTGGGCCCAATGGCCGGTGTCGGCGCAGGAACCGATGCGCGCGTCGCGGCCCTTGATGACGCTCAAAACGTAAGTCGGGTCCCACATTTGATAGCCGGGATTGCCGGGCTGGCGCTGGTGATCATGAAAGCCCACGCAGATATCGTATTCCTTGACCAGTTTTTCTATCGTGTCAATCGCGTCCACGGATTCGGTGGTGATGCCGTAAAGCCCGAGTTTTTTGGCGAACTCGAAAATCTTTCGCGCGTCATCCTCGTTCTTTGGGATGCCCACCACGCCATAATTGACGGCCCGGATGCCGCGTTCCGCGAGCTTTGCCTTGACGGCGGCGATCATTTCGTCGGTGGCATTGTGGTCGAATTTCACGTCCGGCTTGTCCGGGCTGAATTTCTGGCCGGGGTAGAATTCTATGACCTTGCCGCCGGCGGCCGCCGTTTTATCAATCGCCTCCATCACGGAAAATTGATTGAAGGTCCAGGCCTGGCAGCCGATGGCGATGCCGCCGGTCCGGCAGTTGTCGGGAATTGGTGTGGCGAAAGCGGGGACGTCCGCCAGCAAAAAACTACAGGCGAAGACAAACACTGGGATGAGATTAATTTTCATGGTGTAGGGAAGTGGATTTAATTGGAGCCGGGCGCAAGGCTTGTGGCCGGTTCGGTGCAGGCCCGGGAACCGGCTGGCGGCATGATTGAAAAACGGCATGGGCAAAATCTTGAATCAACCTGGCAGTTTGACCAGTAAAAAGCGCTTCGGTGGCCGGCGTGTTTGTGGAAATATTTTTTTGCGATTGAACTGTCGAATCTTGTTGTTAATTTCCTTTCATGCACAAACAACCTTCCTCCTCCGGCATCCGCTGGAACCGGCGCAATTTTCTCAAGACCGCCACGCTCGCGGGCGGCGCGGTCGCCTTTGGCGTCCCGACGCTGCTGCGCGGGCAGAACCTCAACAGCAAGCTGAACATCGCCGTCATCGGCGCCGGCGGCAAGGGCGAGAGCGACACGCACTGTTGCAGCGGCGAAAACATTTACGCCTTGTGCGACGCGGACGCCTGGCGTTGCGCGGATACGCTGAAAAACTATCCGCAGGCGAAATTCTACAAGGATTTCCGCGTCATGTTCGACGAGATCGGCAAGAGCATTGACGCGGTGGATTGCGCCACGCCGGATCATGTGCACGCCCTCGCCGAATCCCACGCGATGCGGTTGGGCAAACACGTCTATGGCCAGAAGCCGCTCACGCAGACCATTTACGAGGCGCGCTACCTGCGTGATCTCGCGCAGTCAACCGGCGTGGTCACGCAGATGGGCAATCAGGGCAGCTCGGCGGATGGATTGCGCCGCGCCGTCGAATGTATTCAGGCGGGCATCATCGGTCAGGTGCATGAAGCGCACATCTGGTCCAACCGCCCGGTCTGGCCGCAGGGCATGGGCCGCCCGGACGGTTCCGACCCGGTTCCCGACTCGTTGAACTGGGATCTCTGGATCGGTCCGGCACCGATGCGGCCCTACAAAAAGGATGTTTATGAGCCGTTCATCTGGCGCGGCTGGCTGGATTTCGGCACGGGCGCGCTGGGCGACATGGCCTGCCACACCGTCAACATGACGTTCCGCGCCCTCGCGCTGGGCTACCCGACGGAGATTGAGGCCACAACGATCGGCGGGATGAACAACGAATCTTACCCGGTCGGTTCCAAAATCCGTTTTCAGTTTCCCGCGCGCAAAACTGAGGTGACGTCACCGCATCTGGGCTTTTTTCACCGGCACGACACGCTGGCCCTCGACCCGGTCACGCTCTGGTGGTATGACGGCGGCCAGCCGTTGTCAGATCCCAAGGCGCGAGGCGGCCACGACGGCAGCAACAAGCCGCCGCGCGAACTCACCGCCGATATTGAGGCCATGCTCGGGGAGATTCCCGGCAGCGGCTGTCTGCTCGTCGGCGACAAGGGCACGTTGTTTTCCCCGGACGACTACGGCGAACAATTCTTCATCAAGCTGACCGGCGAAACCAAATTTACGCACTTCAAGAAACATCCGGCCCTCGCCCAGATTCCGCTGGCCATCCCACGCAATCCGTTCACCGGCGACGCCGACCTGCGGCAGCATCTGGAATGGATCGCCGCCATCAAGGCGGGCAAGCCGGAGATGTGCTACTCGCGTTTCGCCGTCGGCGCGTCGCTCACGGAAATCATGCTGCTCGGCTGTGTCGCGTTGCGCGTCGGCCAGAAAATCGAGTGGGACGGGCCGAACATGCGCGCCACCAACTGCCCGGCGGCGGCGCAGTTCGTCAAACGGGAAAACCGCACCGGCTGGAACCTGGCCTGATTATGGAAACAAATTATTCCCGGCGCGACTTTATCAAAAAAACTGGAGCCGCCGCGCTGGTGGCTGCCGCGTTGCCGGCCTGGGCGCAGGACGGCAAAAAAATCACCGTCGCGTTCGTCGGTGTCGCGCACATCCACACGCCAAATTATCTTAGAATCGTCAAGGGGCGGCCGGACGTGCATATCAAATACGTCTGGGATCACGATGCGGAGCGCGCCGTGCGCCGCGCCAAGGAAGTGGACGCGCAGGTGCCGGCGGACTTGAACGCCGTCTGGTCGGACCAGGAGATTTCCGCCGTCATCATCCTGTCGGAAACCAACCGGCATTATGACCTCGTGCTGGCGGCGGCCAAAGCCGGCAAAAATTTGTTTGTCGAGAAGCCGCTCGGCATCACCGTCATTCAGAGTGCAGAAATGGCAGCGGCGATTGACAAGGCCGGGTTGATTTTCACGACCGGTTATTTTTCGCGGACGGATCCGAAAAATATTTTCCTCAAGAACGAAGTCGCCGCCGGTCATTTCGGGAAGATTTCCCGCGTGCGCGCCTCCAACTGCCACAACGGCTCGCTCGGCGGCTGGTTCGACACCGAATGGCGCTGGATGGCGGATCCGAAGATTGCCGGCGTCGGCGCGTTTGGCGACCTCGGCACGCACAAGCTGGACATTTTGATGTGGCTGTTCGGCGGCATCGAGTCGGTCACGGCGGACATTCATCCGGTCACCGGCCGGTATGGCGACTGCGACGAGACCGGCGAGGCGCTGCTGCAATTCAAGAGCGGCATCATCGGCACGCTGGCCGCCGGCTGGGTGGACATTGAGGATCCGGTGACGTTGCAGATCAGCGGCACGCAGGGCCACGCCGTGATTGTGAACGGCCAGTTGTTTTACCGGAGCGAACTGGTGGCCGGCAGCGACAGCCACAAGCCGTGGACGGAACTGCCGCCCGCGCCGCCCGAACCGATGGATCAATTTCTGGATGCCGTCGGCGGCGCGAAGAACGAACCGCTGGTCACGCCGGTGGAAGCCGCCGCGCGCGTCGCCGCCATGCAGGCGATTTACGAAGCCGCCCGCGAACACAAGTGGGTCAGCGTTTCGTAAAAATTATTCTTTCTCGGCATCGGCAGCCGCCAGTTGCACCGGCTTGTAGCCGCCGCGCGATTTGAAATACAAAATCAGCGCGAGGTAGCACAGGAAGGTGAACGCCGGAAACATCGCCATCTTGCCCAGCGCGCTGAACTTGCCGGCGGTGGTGGCGGCCTGCAGGTCGGCCTGCGATTTCGCGTCGGTCACGGTGGCGCTCTTCACTGGGTCAATCGCCTCATACGCGCCGAGCAGATAATCCTTCTTCACCGTCACCTGTTCGTAGAGCGCGGGGTTGGTGGCGCGCAACTGCTGCGTGGTGGTGCTTTCCTGCATGTAACCGAGAAAGGGCGCGCCGAGAATGCCGACGGCCAGCATCCCGATGCCGCCCATGGCGTTCAACGTGAGCGCGCCGCCTTTGGGGCATTGCTCGGAGGTCAGGCCGAGAATCGTCGGCCAGAAAAACGTGATGCCGACGCCGAACAGCGTTGCCGCCGCGAAAATGGTTCCCGTGCCGGCGTGGGCGGTTTGCGACAGCGCGAGAATCCCCAGGCTGGCGAGCGCCGAACAGGTTGCCAGCAGACCGACGGGCGAAAATTTGTGGATGAGCGGTCCGGCGACAAAGCGCAGCACCAGCATGATGGCCGACGTATAGACCAGCACCCAGGCGGGATTATAGCCGGCGGCCTTCATCGGGTCTTCCATGAGCGAAGTGATCCAGCCGTTGGTGCCGAGTTCGGTGGTGGCCTGCGGCATCATGATGATGATGAGAAAGGCGAGCAGCAGACGGCCGAAGGATCTGGTGGCGGCGGCGAAAATCACCACGACGGCCCCCGTCAATCCCCAGACCACGCCGCTGCTCCAGCCAAAGACCTGTCCGAGCTGCGCGAACACGAGGCCAAAGCCGATGAGTGCGCCGAACATGCCGAGTTCCTTGAGCATCGCCAGATAACTGACGCCGGCCTGTTCGCGTTCGCTCCGGGGAAATTTCAAGCTGACGAGGATGAAAAAGAAAATGAACGCCGGAATCAAAATGAGTCCGAGCGTCAGCCGCCAGTCGGGGTTGCCGGCGAGCGCGATGGTGCAAAGCCCGCCAAGCACCAGGCCGCCCGGCCAGCCGGCGTGGAGGCGGTTGAGCCATTTGGCCTTGTCCGTGCTGAACATCGTGGCGACGATCGGATTGCAGTAGGCCTCGGCGCTGCCATTGCCCAGGCCGAGAATGATGCTACCCCAGTATAGCAATTGATAACCGTGTTTCTGCGCCGCAACCAATTCGTCCCCGCCCAGGCCTGAAACATGAATCGCCTGGTAGGCCAGGAACGCCAGGGTGGTGTAGACAAGATACGTGACGAACGAAAACATCATCGCCACCTTGTAGCCGATGCGGTCGATGAACAGGCTGAAGATGATGATGCTCACGCCGAACGGCCAGATGCCCGCGCCCTGCAGTTCGCCGACGGAAACCTTGTCGAGTCCGAAGTCGGTCGCGAACTGGCCGCCGCACATGATCATGCGGCTGATGAAGGCGTAGCTGGTGGTGATGATGGCGATGAAACAGCCATAGAAGAGGATTTTGTCGTGCCGGTTGTTCATGGTTGGGCTGAATACTCCCGCCCGCCGCAAAACTGTCAACGGTAAAAATTCAAAAGCGGTCGCGAATTTTCAGCACCCGGCTTGAATCACGCGCTTGACCTGACCGCTTTGCTTGGCAAGATTGCCCGCGGAAAAACCACCAATTATGCCGCGACCCGTCACTCTGTTCACCGGCCAGTGGGCCGACCTGCCGCTCGCCGGCCTGCTGCCGCTCGTCAAAAAAATGGGCTACGACGGCGTGGAGCTTGCCTGCTGGGGCGACCATTTTGAAGTGGACCGCGCGCTGGCCGAGCCGGACTACTGCAAAAAGAAATGGGCGCTGCTCGCCAAACACGGCCTGAACTGTTTTGCCATCTCCAACCATCTTGTCGGCCAGGCGGTCTGCGATCTGATTGACGAGCGGCACAAGGCGATTCTGCCCGCCGATGTCTGGGGCGACGGCAAGTCCGAAGGCGTCCGCCAGCGCGCCGCCGAAAAAATGAAGGCCGCCGCGAAAGCCGCGCGGAAATTTTTCAACGCCCAGCCCGGCGCAAAAAAAAAGCCTGCGGTCGTGAACGGCTTCACCGGCTCGTCCATCTGGCATTCGATCTATGGATTTCCGCCAACAAACCAGGATTATTGGAACAAAGGCTTCGCTAACTTTGCCGAACGCTGGCTGCCGATCCTTGACGTGTTTGAAACGGAAAACGTCAACTTCGCGCTCGAAGTGCATCCGACGGAAATTGCCTTCGACATCGTCTCGGCCCGACGCGCGCTGGAAGCCGTGAAAAGTCATCCGCGCTTCGGTTTCAATTTTGATCCGTCGCACCTCGGCTATCAGGGCGTGGACTATGTGAAATTCATCCGCGAATTCGGCGGCCGGATATTCCACGCGCACATGAAAGACGCGTGGTGGGGTCATGGCGACGGCAGCGTGGGCGTATTCGGCGGGCACACGGATTTTACCGATGCGCGCCGGTTCTGGGATTTTCGCTCGCTCGGCCACGGCGACATCAACTTCGAGGAAATCATTGTGGCGTTGAACGATGTCGGCTATCGCGGCCCGCTCTCGGTGGAATGGGAGGACGGCCGCATGGACCGCATCCACGGCGCGACCGAGAGCTGTGCGTTCGTCCGCAAGCTGGATTTTGCGCCGAACGCGGCGGCGTTTGACGCGGCATTTGCCAGAAAAAAATAATTTCAAACGGCTCCGAACAAATATCTATGTCCAACAGACCTCTCAATGTCGGCTTGGTGGGCGGCGGCAAGGGCGCGTTCATCGTCCATCCGCATCAAAAGGCCATCCACTTTGACGGCACCCGGCGCGTGGTTGCCGGAGCGCTGTTTCCGGATCCGAATATTGCTTTGGAAGAAGCCGCCAACTGGCCTTACCCGATCAAAGGCTACCCTTCCTACGACGATATGATCGCGGCAAACAAAACTTTGCCAGAAGATCAAAAGCTGGATTACATCCTCATCGTCACGCCGAACTTCGTGCATTTCGATCCCGCGATGAAGGCGATGAAGGCCGGCATCGCGGTGTTCTGCGAAAAACCGCTGTGCCTGAATCTGACCGAGGCCAATGAATTGGTGAAGACCGCGCGGTCGCTAAATGTCCCGTTCGGCGTGGCGCATACTTATCTTGGACATTGGACCAGCCGGTTCGCGCGTTACATTGTTTCGAGCGGACTACTCGGCGACGTGCGCTGGGTGGATAGTTATTATTTGCAGGGCTGGCTCGCGACAAAACTCGAGGCCACCGGCCAGCAGCAGGCATCGTGGCGCGTGGATCCCAAGCGCGCGGGCGGTTCCGGCTGCGGCGGCGACATCGGCACGCACGCGCTGATGCAACTGCGCTATGTCACCGGTCTGGATGTCACCGATGTTTCCGCGCAGATGGAAACTTTCGTCGAAGGCCGGCAGCTCGACGATCATTTCACGATCTATTGCAAGTTGAGCAACGGCGGTAAGGCGCTCGTGCGCGCGTCGCAAATTTGCATCGGCTCGAAAAACGATCTTGGCATCACGGTGGCCGGCACCAAAGGCTCGTTGCATTGGCGGCAGGAAGAACCGGAAAGTCTCACGATCAATCTGCCGAACCAGCCCGATCGCGTTTACTGGCGCGGCGCGGTCACCGGCGGCGACGGTTTTCTGCCGAAGGATTTGCCCGCCGAGCTGATGGCCGAACCGACGATTCCCGCCGGCCACCCGGAAGGTTTTCACGACGCCTTTGCGCGGCTGCACCGCTGTTTCGAGGCCGACGTGCGCAAATGGAAGGCCGGCGAAAAATTTGTCTGCGACGGCAGCAAATACGCGAACGTTGAGGACGGCTGGACCGGCATCGCGTTCATCGAAACCTGCGTGCAGTCGGCAAAGTCTTCTGCGCAGTGGACCAAACTCCCCAAAATCTAAAAAACAAAATATGAAAAAACAAATCGTCTCCATAGTTATTGCAGCTTTGGTCGGTAATTACGCCTATTCGTTTCCCGAAGTCGTCACCAACGGGGTCGCCGGCTTTCAGGACACGCCGATGCAGCCGGACGGTCTATGGCACGTCCATGATCCGGCGCGGCCGCAGCCGCCCGTCGTCACGCCCGGCACGTTCAGCGACAACGCCACGCCGCCGAGCGACGCGATTGTTCTTTTCGACGGCAAAGATCTGTCGCAGTGGGTGGACAAGAAAACCGGCGGGCCGGTCGGCTGGAGCGTGGTGGACGGCGTGGCCGTTTCCGCGAAGGGCGACATCGTGACGACGAATCAGTTTGGCGACATGCAACTGCACTTGGAATTCCGCGAGCCGGTGTTGAAAGGCCGGGACGGCCAGGATCGTGGCAACAGCGGCGTTTATTTGATGGGTCGGTATGAAATTCAGGTGCTCGACTGCTACCAGAACAAAACCTACGCCGACGGCGCGACCGGCGGTATTTACGGCCAGCATCCGCCGCTCGCGAATCCCTGCCGCCCGCCCGGCGAATGGCAGACCTACGACATCCTTTTCAACGTGCCGCATTTCGACGCGGACGGCAAACTGCTGACCCCGGCTTACGCGACGGTCATTTTCAACGGGGTCGTCGTGCAGAATCACCAGGCCATCCGCGGCGACACGAACTGGCGCGTGCCCGGCAGTTACACGCCGGTCGGGCCGACCGGTCCGCTCGCGCTGCAATATCACAACAATTCCGTTTCCTTCCGCAACATCTGGGTGCGGCCCGTGCCGGTGGTCAACGAGCCGTAACCAGGCCGGCGGCCTCCGGCTTGGCGGAGGTTGCTGACTGCAATCTCGGTTGACGGGTTCGCCGCCACAGTGTTTCATCGCCGGGGCAATTGAGCGTTGATTCAACCCAGTTGTCGAAACCGATATGAAAAAATTTTACGTTATCCTCTCGCTGGCCGGCGCAGCCTGCCTCGGCGGCTGCGACAAGCAAACGCAGGTCAACACCGAGAAGATCCAGGCGCTGTCGCAGAAGATCATCCAGCTTCAGGAAAATCAGGCCAAGGAAATCGCGGCGCTGCAATCACAACTGGCCTCGCTGCCGCCCATGCTGGACAAGATGGACAGCTACTACTACGCCAAGGGCCACGACGACGCGCTGTTCTACCACACCAACTCGCTGCAACTGCTGCTGGCGGTGGACCGGAAGATTGCGGCGCAGTTTCAGGATGCCGCCACCGAGCGGGAAACCGCCAATTCGCTGGCGTATTATTATCACACCAACCAGACGGACACGATGTTCTTCTGCGCCGCGCAAATCGAGGACGCCATGGCGGGCCAGGAAAAACGCATCGAGGACACGGTCAATGCCGAAACCCGGCGGGTGAGCGCGGGCATGGCCGATGAGTTGGAGCAGCAGATCAAATTGTCGGCCCCGGACAAGGATGAAATCGCCCGTCAAAAGGAAATGGAAAACAAGGTGGCTGAAATCCAACGCGACCTCGAACGGATCAAGGCCCGGCTGGGAATCACCAACCCGCCGGCCATGAGCCGCTAGAAAGCGGTGTCGGTTTGCTTTGGCGCGTTTTGCAATGACAATTTTGCAAACGAAGTTATTCTGCCTGACAAATGCGTTCAGTTCCGGCTGCCCCCGTAGCTCAAATGGATAGAGCAGCGGTTTCCTAAATCTAGGCAAGCACTTTTTTTGAATTTTTGCTTTGATGGGTTTTCGTATTTTCTCATTGATTCTATTGGCTACTTTTTACTTTTGCCCGCAGTTTTCAAATTCCGACCTTTGGTTGTTTTTGGTTCTAATTTGTTCTAAAAACTCAATATGGTATCAGATGCGGTATCAGATTTGAGTCTGTGGAATTCGTTGAAAACAAAGGCGAAAACCGAGGAGTGGTGCTCCCGCACGGAATCGAACCGTGATTTGCCATTTAGGAAACAGGGTAGTCTTCCTTCATGTCGGTATCAAGAGAACGCAATAAACATTGGGCGATCTTCATTTTGTAATGATTTCGTTACACCCAATCTGATACCGCCATCTGATACTGTTTCCATGAAAACCAAAAATCCTGAATCTGAAAGCCTCTGGACAAAAGCTCCCGTCGCCAATCTGGTTCGCTACGAACCCTCCGGCATATATTTCGCCCGCGCGAAGGTGCGTGGCAAGCTCGTCCGAAAATCACTCGACACCAACATCCTTTCAGTTGCCAAACTGCGGTTGGCAGACGTGGTGGATGCCGAACATCGCGCCGTCGCGCCGTCGCAAACCAAGATTGTCGGGAAAATGACTTTTGGCGATGCACTCGCAATTTTCAGAGAACGTCAAAAGCACGCCACTGATATTAAGGAAAACACGAAAAATTACAACGAGCGAGCCGCCATAGATCTTCTTAAAACCTGGCCCGGCTTGGGACAGACGGATGTGAAGCGCATCACGAAGTTTGACTGTCTCGAATGGCGTTCGCGGTTTGGCAAAAGGTATTCCCCAACCGTCACAAACGGAACCCTTTCGGTTCTCCGGCGTATTCTGGACATCACCGTGGATTCAGGTGCGCGTTATGATAATCCCGCCAAAGACAAAGACGTGAAACGTGCCAGAGTGCGCCGGAAAGAACTACAATTGCCGGAACCCGACCAGTTTCTCGCATTGGTATCCCATGTTCGTGGAAATGGCAGCGGCAGAGGCGGACATTCCGCAGACGCGATAGAATTCTTTGCTTATGTTGGTTCGCGTTTGAGTGAGGCCGCAAAAATTTATGGACGGGATTGCAGCTTTTTGAAAAACGAAATCATCATTCGTGGCGATCCGATAACCGGAACGAAGAATTGGGAAATGCGCCGTGTGCCGATGATTCCCGAAATGAGGAAATTATTGGAACGCATGAAGGCAGAGCGCGGGGAAACGGAATTTCTGGATAATCCGGTTCTCAAAGTCCGCAAATTCAACCGCTCATTAAAAAACGCCTGCAAGAAGCTGGGGCTTTTTCACCTGACGCACCATGACCTGCGACACCTGTTTGCAACACGCTGCATCGAGTCTGGCGTGGACATCCCGACCGTCGCGAAGTGGTTGGGGCATAAAGATGGTGGTGTGCTTGCGATGCAAACCTACGGCCACTTGCGGGACAAACACTCCGCGAATATGGCGGAGAAAGTTATTTTCGGAGAAGTCGCAACCCCGAATGTTGTGCCTCCGTCTAAACCAAACCAGCCAGTCATCGCGGCCTCGGCGAACTTAAACAAAACGGCGGCTCAAGCAAAAGCGGCGTATTCCTATCCGTGGTGGGCGTCCAGCAATCCAATCGAGGTTTTTTGGGGACAGGCCAATGAGCCGGTGCAAATCGTCCCGCTGCCAAAATTTCTCCAGAGCGCAAAAGCGGCGATGGGACGTGAGGTGTTTGAACAGGAACTGGCCGAGCCGCTGGCGTTGGTGGACGAACTGTCAGAACGGGTCGGTGCTTCAACCATTGAAGCACTGAAGGCTAAATTATTATCAGGCGCGTCTCAAAATATCGGCTGACTCAATCCCGCTTCCTGCCAATTTGGCAGGAAGAATGGCAGGATTCCCTGCTGTCGCATTTCGACGCTTGCGACAAAGTGTCGTGAGAATTGTCGTGTGGAACTGGTCTGACCTAATCTTCGGTAGTCGGAATGGGCTGATTTTCCGGCTCAACCAAACGGTAACTCGTATTTCGGCCTCCACCCGCGACTTGGACAAGGACGCCTTGGTTGAGCAAAATGTTAATATCCCGCAATGCCGTATCGCCCGAACATTTGGCGAGCTTGGCATATTTAGACGTGGAGAGGTTGCCTTCAAAACCATCCAGCAGCCGATTGATCACGGTGCGCTGCCTTTCATTTACCGGCGACTGGCTGTTGATCCGTTCCCAAGTTTTTGCTTTTCGCAAAACGCTTGCCAGCCCGTCTTCCGCACCCGCGACGGCGCGTCCAAGACAGCCTAAAAACCATTCCAACCAAGAAGTAATATCCACTCCGCCTTTCTGGCTTTGCTCAAGGTTCAAGTAATAATGTTTTTTCTCGGCTTCAATCTGCGTGGACATGCTGTAAAACCGTTCCATCGTGCCTTCAGCCCGCGCCAGCGCCATGTCCGCTATCGCGCGGCTGATGCGTCCGTTACCATCTTCAAACGGATGGATAGTCACGAACCAGAAATGAGCAATGCCGGCCTTGAGCACCGGATCAATTCCGTTCGCTGCACCGAACCATTTAAGAAAAAACGACACCTCACGTTTCAGCCGGTCAGCCGACGGGGCTTCAAAATGAACGCGCTCACGACCAATTGGGCCGGAGACAACCTGCATCGGGCCGATGTCAGCCGGACGCCATGCGCCGACCGTGATTCGTCGCATACCGCTTCGTCCCGTCGGAAATAACGAGGCGTGCCAGCTAAACAACCGTTCAGCCGTCAACGGTTGGGCGTATTTTTGGGTGGCGTCGAGCATCATCTCAACCACGCCTTCAACATCACGACTGGTCTGCACCTTGCCTCCAAAATCAAGACCCAGCCGCCGCGCAATCGAAGAGCGCACCTGCTCCGCATCCAGCACCGCCCCCTCAATCGCACTCGACTTGATGACATCGGCGGTCAACGTCGTCAGGCTGGCTTCCGCGCGCAACCGAAAGCCAAGTCCTTCCATCCGCCCAAGCAGACGCCCTTGCCGATGCCGGACATCCGCCAGCAACGGCAACAGCTTGGCATCATCCCACCGTAAATTTGGCCAGTCTGGATTTTCGTGAATGTAACTCACGGCGTTATTCTCCGCTTGATGTGCGGTGATTGCAACATCTATTCGCCGCACAATATGCGGTGAATAACACGCTTATTCACCGCAAAATTACCCAATGAGATTGGGCAACTTGATTGAATATAAAACCATCAGCAAATTTGACCCGCTTCTTGATGCTTATCCTGTCACAAATAACGCCTAGTTTTTGTGACAAAAAACAGTTTTCACCCTTGGGGCGGAAAAGGACAAGACCAGTGCTGTGGGTCTTTTTGATGGCGTTCCAGTTTTCGCAAGTAATCAAACTCGTCTGTTGAATACGTCTCGGAGATTTCTTTTCTCCATATAGGCGTTTGATGCGGCTTGGCATTAAAGGAAAATTGCTTGTTTTTTTGGCTGGGCGTCTTCGACAGATTCGCAGCCATCCAAACAACAATCACTGCTCCAATTCCCAATATCCAAAGGATTGCCATACGCTCTTAAACTAGCATATTTGTTTTACAATTTCACTCCTTTTATGATTGCGGATTGCGACTATTATCAAGCAATCCCGCCACAGTTTTGTCGCCAGTCGGGTCATTTGGCGGAAAACTATTTTCAGATTGCTTCTCTTTAGACTGGTCGTGTTCCTGCCCGGAATTCCGAGAATTCATTTGAGCCAGAGAACTGATCACGGAAGAATTTTCGCCCATCGAAGAACTCACCAAGGCTTCCGAGGCGGCGGCAATTGCAATTGCGCTTTTAATGCCGGTCGTGGCATTCCCGGCAAAAGCGGTTGCACCAGCCTGCGCGGATTTTTGCGCCGCAGCAGATGCCCCGCTTAACAGACTTGAAGCAGCGGAGTTTCCCGTTGCAATCGCCCGCTGGATGATGACTGGCGCGGCAATCGTGCTGAAAATTATCCAGATGCCGAGAAACGCCAACCCCATGAGATTTTGCAGCGAATAGCCAAGAGCACCGCTGACGCTTTGAGAACTCAAAAAACTTTGGTCGGTCATAAAATCAATCATGCCCTGGGTGATGAGTCCGGCCACGCCCCAGCCAAGCGGCCAGATCATAATTCCGAGCAGATTGAGCAGATAATTACGCCCGACGTTTTGCAACGATGGGAATGCCAGCATCCCGATGAAAATTGGCGACAAGGCATAGCCAATGAATAAAATCGCGCTTTGCAAAATATACGCCCACCATTCAATCGTGCTGGCGAGCCAGCCCAAAATGATGAAGACAACCGACATCAGGGCTTCGACCATTGAAGCTGGAAAATTGACAAGTTTGTCCCACCAGCTTTGGTTTCCGTCACTTGATTTTTTTATTTGAAGTGCCGCTTGATACTGGTCGTGGATTTTTGCCGGATCAACGTTGAGGACATTTTTAACCGTGTCGTCCACGATGGACACAATCTGGTTTCCCCACGTCGGCAGAAAAACTATCAGCATGATGAGGACGATCACCTTGCCGATGGCCTGGAGCTGCGCGTTGCCGCTGCGATGGTGGGCAATCGTCGAGGCCATCAGGCCGCCCGTCACGAGTAAAAAAGCAACGGGCGTAAGCAGGGTCTTGAGCGACAAACACTGCGCCAGAAAATTCGGGAACATGGAATTGAAGTCGCCCATAAAGCCGCCTCACATCCGAATTTTGACGTTCTTGGCCGGCTTTTCCTTTTCGCTTTCGACGGGCACTTGACTTCCGCAGCGCGCCGAAATTGCCCGCACAACCCGGCTGTGATTTTGATTCGGCAACTTTTCAGACAGATTTTCTTCAACGGTGGCTTCAATGTCTTTGCGGAAAAGTTGAAGAACGCTGCGCTCGCTTTCCACATAATTGTGCAACAGGACAAATGCGTTGTTGCCCGTCATCTGCAAATCCGTGTCGCCGTGAACACGGGCGAAGGGTGATTGGGGATCAAACTTCTCAACGACGCCAAATTGTTGTTCGCCCTCATGGTCGCGCGAACAAAGCAGCATCTCGCTCCGGGCGGACTTAATCAAAACGTGCCTGATTTTCCACTCGCTCTCCGGCTTTCCATTTATCGTCAGCGATGGCAAATCGCGCGCCACTTGTGACATGACTTGTTCCGCTGTTCCGGCACTTTGTTTTTCAATCTCGGACAGCGTGGTTGCTCTTTCGTTGAACAGGCGCACCTCCTCCGCCACCAAAGGGACGGCCACATTGTAGGCTTTGAATTCGCTCGCCGTCAGCAGGCCGGGATAATTCGGCACCGGGTGTTCGCAATCTTCTCCATTTCGTTTCAACATATTATTCTATTCAGTGTTCAAAAGCCGGTCGAGTTCGGCACGGGTGATAAGAAATTTTCCGCGCAAGGCGCGGCACGCTTTCAATTTTCCGCGCTGGACGAGGCGATAGACGCTAAAATAATCCAAGCCCAGCATATCGGCAGCCTCTGGGATGGAATACGCCAGCCGTTCTACTCTCGCCTTTTTTCGTAATTCTTCCGTAATTTGATTGGGTTCGCTGGCATCCATAAAAAGCTTTGTCTGTTTTATCAGTTTTGCGTTTGGCAAGTTGTAACGATTTCATTACAAGATTCAGCGGAAGCGGGGCGCGTTCAGATTCGCGCCAACAATAACGGAGATTCAGCCGGCGGGAAAAGGCTGCTCAATTCAACTTCAAGCACGCGGGCAAAATGATGGAGATCCCGGTCTTTGACGCAGTGGGTTTGCGCCTCGATCTGCGCGATGAATTCCCGTCCGATGTCCAGACCTCGCAATTGGAACTGCATGGCGAGCTTGGCCTGTGACCAGCCGCGCTCGACCCGCAACCTCCGGATTTGTGGCCCGACCAGGTTGGCCGGAATCCTTGTGCGTTGTGTTTTGCCGTTGATCATTCGTCAAAAATGCGATCCTTGAAAATCGCAAATCACCAATAGCAAAACGTCCGAACAATTTGAAATCGCGTTTGCCTATTTGTCGTATAGGCAAAAACGATAGTTCGACTCGAATCTTCTCATTTGCGAATGGGTTTGCAATTTTCACGAAAAAGACACTCACGAGGACGTGGATATAACTCAATTGCGATACTATTTGGCGGTCGCGGAGCTTGGCAGTTTTAGCAAAGCTGCCACGCGCTGCCACGTCTCCCAGCCAGCCTTGAGCGTGCAAATGCAAAAGCTGGAAGTCAGGATTGGAAAACTTCTCCTGAACAGAAATCACCGGCGGATTGTTCCGACGGAAGCGGGCCTGATTCTCGTCAGGCGGGCAAAGGAAATCTTGGCACAGGTTGAAAATGCCAAGTGTGAAATCCGAAATTCCGGCGGCATCCAAGCCGGCAAAGTTTCCATCGGGGTTTTGCCAACCGTGGCGCCCTATTTTTTGACTCACGTTTTGGGTTCATTCATTGAACAATGTCCAAAAACACAGGTGTTCGTTCACGAAAACACCACCAATCAATCGTTGCAACTCATTGAATCCGGCAAACTGGATTTAGGCATTGTCAGCCTGCCCATCCGGGACAACGGATTTGAAACCGAAACCTTGTTTTCCGAGGAAATGTTGCTGGCGCTTCATCCCCGGCATCCGCTTTCCAAAAAACGGCAAATCTTCACCGATGATTTGCGCTCTGAAAAATTCATACTATTGCAGGAAGACCACTGCCTCGGAAACCAGGTGATTGGCTTTAGCAGCGAACACGAATTTCATCCCCGCATTGTTTTTGAATGCGGTCAGGTTGCGACCGTTCAATCGCTGGTCGAGGCCGGCATCGGCATTTCATTGATTCCCAAAATGGCCATCAAGCCGACCCCAACGCTCATCTACCGGCAACTGGAAAACCCGCGCCCACGACGCACCATTGCGGTGGTGACCCGAGGCAAGCGTCAGCAGAAAACAGCCGTCCATGAATTTCTGAAACATCTGCGTCTGATCGGGAAAACATTCGTATCCGTCTGACGGCTGCGTCTGGTTTTCGGACGACTATCAGACATGGACGCGGAACTGGCGGCGTTAGACATGCGCCGCGCCAAGACCCGCGCCCTCAAACAGGGCATGATGCTGGAATTGCTGACCGGAAAGACAAGGTTGCTGTAAACGGGCGGGTGCTTTATATTCAAACCAGAAAGGTTCGTCATGTCAGACCAAGACATCCAACAGCTCGAAAGCCAGTTCCCCGCCGTCTCCGGCTCGGCCTTCGCGGCGGCGCGTGAACACGTTCTCGCGTCGGGCCAGAGCGTGCTGCAATCGCAGGACGGCGTCATCTACGAAGTCTTCCCCGACGGCCGCAAGGTGGCGGTGAAGAAAATTGAACCGCCCACCCAATTCGTTTCCGGTAAAATCTTCACCATCCGGTGAGAGCGTCAACGCCACGGTTGAGGATGTTCGCCGGGCCGAATGGTTCGGGCAAAAGCACGCTGAAATCCTACCTGCCGCCGATGTTGCTCGGCATTTATCTCAACCCGGATGAGATGGAACAGGAAATCCGGCGGCAAAACTTTCTGGATTTCACCGACTACGGCGTAACGACGACCGCCGGCGCGGTGCTGACATTTTTCCAAACCTCCAAATTCCTCAGTGCCGCCGGATTCGGCGAAACTGCCAAGCAACTGACTTTTGCCAACCACCGGCTGGAGTTCGGCGCGGTGAAAGTTAATTCGTATTTCGCCTCGGTCGCCAGCGATTTTCTCCGGCAAAAGCTGATGGAACAGAAAATTTCCTTCACCCTGGAAACGGTCATGTCGCATCCCGGCAAAGTGGAATTACTGGCGCAAGCACAGGCGGCAGGATACCGGACATACCTTTATTTCGTCGCCACCGACGACCCGGCCATCAACATTTCGCGGGTGAAAAGCCGCGTAAAGCTGGGCGGTCACGACGTGCCGGAAGATAAAATTGCCGAACGCTACCACCGGTCACTGGAATTATTGATGGCCGCCATCCGGCACACGAACCGCGCTTACGTCTTCGACAACTCCGGCCACACGCAGGACAGAAAGCATACCTGGCTGGCGGAAATCACCGAGGGCCGGGAACTGGAATTGAAATCCGACCAGATACCGGCCTGGTTCAAGCGCGCCGTCCTGGATAAAATCACTTGAGCAACTTCGGCGATCCAGTTTTGGATTCCACCCCAAAAGAAAAAGGCACTCCGAAAAATTAGAGTGCCTCGCAAAATGAGAACGGGTGTTACTTCTTTACGCCGAGAATCGCATCCTTGGCGGCTTTAGCCACCCGAAATTTCACGACCTTCTTGGCCTTGATCTGGATCGTTTCGCCGGTGGCCGGATTACGACCGACCCGCGCCTTGCAATTGACCAGCACCAGTTTGCCGAGGCCGGGAATGGTGAACGAGTCCTTGGCGTGTTTGTAGGCCAGCGCGGCGAGGAACTCCAGGATCTCGACGGCTTGTTTTTTGGTGAGGCTGTTCTTTTCAGCGATTGCGGCAGCGATTTGTGATTTGCTCAGAGCTTTGGCCATGATTTGATAAATGTTTTGTTGGTTAATGGATGTTGTTGACGCCGCATTAAAGCGATTCCGTCATCCCGCGCCAAGCGAAAAACCTGATTTTGTTAAGGCTTTGCGCCGTTCCCAGCACACTGGCCGACCATCCAACCCGACCCCTCTTTCGGTCAGTCTCATTCTGCAAAGCCGAAGGCTTGATGCTCTGCTTCGTGAATTCCTAGCAGCCGCCGACTTGCGAAGCGAGCATTGGCACAGGAGGAACGAACCGGCGAGTTTAAGCCGGTTTCGTAGTGTCCTTGCCAAGCGCAACGAAGCATATAATGCCAGCGGCAATTCCACGAAGCCTTAAACGGATTGCCGCGTAATTCCGCGCGACCGGTGGAATTTCAATGCGCCACAGCCACGCGCGTTTTCGCGCCGTTTTTTTCCGTCGCTGTTTTGGCGTGCGATGGGTGGTTATTATTCTGAACGGCCTCGGTTTCCGGCTCCGTCGTCTGCCCCGCCTCTTCGGTCGAAAGTGAACTGGCCGCCTGATTTTTGGTGATGTCCAAAGCGTCCTCCAACTGCTGCTGCCGCTGCGCGAGCGATTGCAATTTGGATTCATGCTCGAAGGGCAGGCCAAGCTTGGTTTCCAATTCGCGGCATTTCTTTTCCGAATCAGCGAGGTCGCGCTGATTGTGTTCCAGGCGTTCCTCGAAGTTTTGCACCAGGTATTCGAGCGAACGGATCATGCCCAAGGGAGTCTCGGCCAGATTCAAGGCATAGTGATTTTTCCCGACCAAGACGAGTTCGACCTTGCCCCACAAAGATGCGCGGGCGGCAAGCGGAAAGCCGCCGAAGGTGCCAATCTCGTATTGGTTGTTACCATTGGCGACGCGGCGTGTGATCCGGCTCAATAATTCACCGGCGATGGCGCGGTCCTTGACGACCGACTTTTCCAGAACCATTTGAAAAGCATCGGCGCGCGTGTCGGCGCGCTGCGCCATGTCGAGTTTCAGATTTTCAATCCGCTCGTTCAACATGGGGATGGCCTCTTTGAACCGGCGAATTTCAGAGCGGATGCGGTATTGCGTTTCGGCGTGCTGTGAACGCAGCCGACACAACCGCGTGACTTCCGCGTCCACCGACGCTTTTTCGATCACCAGGGGATTTCCTGACGCGATGGCCTTCACCTCGGCATAGGTCAACGCCCGCGAATCAATGTCCTCCATGTGCCGGATGTGCGTGTCACCGGTCATCACTTGATGGATGAATTTGGCCTTGGTCTCCAGCGTCTGCCACATATACGCATCAAAACTGCCTTCGGTGACGTAGCGATAAACCTGCACTGTCTTGTTGAGATTGCCCTGCCGCAAAATCCGGCCCTCGCGCTGCTCCACGTCGGCAGGACGCCACGGGGCATCAAGATGATGCAAGGCAACAAGACGTTCCTGCACATTTGTTCCCGCGCCCATTTTCTGCGTGCTGCCCATGAGGATGCGGATTTTTCCCGAACGCACGTCCTTGAACAAAATATGCTTCTGCACGTCGCTTTCAAAATCCTGCATGAAGGCGATTTGCTCGGCAGGAATTCCTCGCGCAACCAACTTTGTTTTCAAGTCATCGTAAGCGGAAAATTGTCGGCGCAATTTAGAAGGAGTGGACAAATCACAAAAAACCATTTGGGCGCATCGGTTTTCGTGCGTGTTCTTCCAGACTTCAAAAATCCTGTCCGCGGCCAGATTGATTTTGTTTTCGGGCTGGTCTTTTGCGTGCGCGTTCAACACGCGCAAATCCAACGCCGCCTTCCGTCCCTCGGAAGTGATTTTGAGCATATTATCTTCTTGGGGCGGAACTCGCCCGCTGCGGATCGCCTCGGCACGGGCGACCAGCCCTTTCACAATCTCCTTGAGCTCTGGCGTGGATGGCGCACGGACAATCATCGGCTTGCCAGTTTGCATTTCAGGGATGGGCAATTTCAGCGTATCGGCGGTCTGGATGTCCGCGACTTGGCAAAATATCTGCATCAACTCCGGCACGTTAATGAAACGCGCGAAGCGCGTGTTGAGCCGATAGCCTGCGCCGTCCGGGGCAAGTTCCATTGCCGTCACCGGCTCGCCGAACGTCGCCGCCCAGGAATCAAAGTGATGCAGCTTCTGTTTGTGGATTGTTCCCATTTGCAGATACCTCTGCATCGTGAACATTTCGGCGACGCTGTTGGCGATGGGTGTTCCAGTCGCAAACACCACGCCGCCGCCGCCGTTGACTTTCTGGATGTATTGCACCTTCAAAAACATATCGAAGGCGCGTTCCGATGAAGTTTGCGGCAACCCGGCTATGCGCGTCATTTTTGAGACGTAAAAAAGGTTTTTGAAAAAGTGCGCCTCGTCCACAAACAGCCGGTCAATGCCAAGTTCCTCGAAAGTGAGCGTGTTGTCCTTCTTTTCTTCAGCACAGAGCAGTTGCAGTCTGTTTTCCAGCTTTTTCTTGGCGGACTCCAGTTGCTTGACCGTGCGCCGGCTGCCGCTGTCTTCCTTCCGCTCTTTGATCGCCTGTTCCAACTCGTCGAGCTGGGTCTGGAAAAAATCACGCTTGGTTTCTTCGGACATGGGAATTTTTTCAAAGCCGGAGTGGGTAACGATGATCGCGTCCCAATTGCCGGTGGCGATGCGGCTCATTAACTCGCGGCGTTTGTCCTTTTCAAAATCCTCCTTGGTCGCCGCCAGAATGTTTGCGCTGGGATAAAGCATGAGCAGCTCGGCTGAAAACTGGCCGAGCATGTGATTGGGGACGGTGAACATAGGCTTTTGCGCCAGTCCCAGCCGTTTTAACTCCATGCCCGCAGCAACCATCGTGAAAGTTTTTCCCGCGCCGACCACATGGCCGAGCAGCGTATTATCGGTTTGCAGGATGCGCCAGACGCCTGATTTCTGGTGCAGATGCAGTTGAATGGTATGGCTGGCGCCCGGCAGGGTCAGGTGTGCGCCATTGAAAATGCGCAGCCGGACAGAATTAAATTCCTCGTTATATTTGGTGACGAGCCGTTCGCGCCGCTCGTCGTGCTGCCAGATCCATTCCCGGAACCGATCTTTGATCTTCTGCTGCTTTTCGCGCGCCGCCTCGGTCGAACCGGCGTTGACGACTGATTTGTCCTTGTTGCCGTCCCGCACCTTGTCGTAAATGGTCGGCGTCCGCAAATTCAACGCATCCTCAATCAATTCCAGGGCCGAGGCCCGGGTCGTTCCCCAATCGGTCGTGTTGGCCACCGAACCCTTCGCCCCATATCCAGCGTCCACCGTCCAAGTGCCGAGTTCCGGTGTGAAGCGAATGGTCACTTCTTCCGCCCCGAGCAATTCCTGGGCGAATGACTCAACATCCTTCACCGGAATCCAGCACGCCCCCAATCGCGCATCAATTTCCGTGGCCGACAGATTTTCCGGCTGAACCGATTTCAACGCCTCGACATTTTCCTGAAAGCGGGGTTCGTTGATGCTGGCGGTTTCGGCAGCTTGAAGTTTATCCCGGACATCGCCAGAGAGATAATGGTCTTCCGTCTCCCATTGGCGCGACTGCGGATTGAGATACAACACGCCTTTCAATTCGGGCAGGAAGTCCTCGGCCGGCCGGGCCAGCAGGGACGCCATGTGCTCCAAATCCACCCGGCCTCTTTCATTCAACGAAAGGATGACGGCTTCCTTGGGCGACTCGGCGGAGGTGATGGCTTTTTGCCGCTGAATGGTGCGTTCGCGAAAAATGGCCGTCTTGACGGCCCTGTTTGTTTCCGAATCGTAATTTTCCAGCGAGAACAACAGCGGCAAATCCGGGTCGCCGCGAAAGGCCAGCGCGTTCACGCGGTCGGAGACCGGCCCATGACGGGCGACAAAATGGTCGTAAGCCTGATTGAGCTGGGTGCGCGCGAGTTTGATTTCATCCTCGTGGGCGTCTTCCAACTGGGTGCGCAGACATTGGCGCACGGCATCGCGCAGCCGGATCATGCCCCGGATGCGGAGCTTCGTTTGAACGGGCAGATGTGGCAGCGGCACCAGTTTGTCGCCTTCGCGGATGACGATATGATCATCGTGGACGGTGTAGGCGTTGGGTTTGACATGGCCGGGAGCGGGAATGACCTGCTCCGGCCCGACCGCGACTTTGGGCCGCTCAACGGCTGCATAAATGTTTTGCGGCAGATGATTGATGGCTTCAGCCAACGCGGTTTTGAGGTTCCGGCCGTCGCTGACGAGCGTCGGCTCGTTGCGCCCATACATCCGCCCTTCGAGCGCCATTTCACCCAGCATCATGTGCGGGTTCTCGACGAAATACTCGTTGATGGGGATGACTTCCCCCTTGGTCGTGGTGTAGGGAATGACCTTTTTCCAGGCCGGACCGCGCGGAGCTTCCTTGCTGCCGCGCTTTTTCAGAATGACGACATCAGCGGTGACTTCGGTGTTGGCGTTCCGTTTGAAAGTCGTGTTGGGCAGCCGGATGGCACCCACCAAATCGGCCCGGTCCGCAATATGCTTGCGCAGCGTGGCATCAATCTTGTCCAGCGTGCCGCGCGACGTGATGAACAGCACGAGTCCGCCGGGCCGGACTTTTTCCAAACCTGCCGCAAAGAAATAATCATGAATCAGAAAGCCCTGCCGGTTTAACTTCGGGTCGTATGGCTTGTAGTCACCAAACGGGATGTTTGAAATGGCGGCATCAAAAAATCCGTCGTCCAGTTTTGCTTTCTCGAACGGTTCGTTGCGAATGTCCGCATCGGGATAAAGTGCCTTGGCAATTTGCGCGGTAAGCGGATCAATCTCAATGCCGGTGATGGTGGACTGTGAGTGAACCGCGTCGGGCATGAAGCCGACGAAATGGCCGATGCCAAAAGCGGGTTCTAAAATGCGTCCCGCTTTGAATCCCAAGTGCTCCAGCGCGGCATACATTCCGTGAATGACCTCGCCGGAGGTGTAATGGGCATTGAGCGTCGAGGCGCGCGCCGCGCGAAATTCATCCTCGGAAAGCAGCTTGGAAAGCTCCAGATTCTCGGCCTGCCAGTCGGTTGACGGACTGAAAATCTGCGGCAATCCGCCCCAGCCGACATAGCGCACAAGCGCGGACTTTTCTTCGTTGGTGGCCGGTCGGTTTTCCGCCTGGAGTTTGCGAACCAGTTTTATCGCGGCAAGATTGACGCGGCACTTTTCCTTGAGCGAGCCGACGCCGACGCCATCGGCGGGGGAAATCCGATAATTGTTCTGGTTGCGGACTACTCGCTCTCCGGTGTCAGGAGAACGTATTTCTCCCTGACCATTTCCCAAGCGCGGTTGTGCGCCTGTTGCGCCGTTAAGCCTTGCTGCTGAAACTTCATGGTCAGGTCGTGCATTTCGCTCGCCGTTTTCTCCTCCGCCTCCAGCAGCATCTCCTCCAAGATTCCTTTGGCTTCCATTTCTTGCACCAGGTTCGGGAGAAATTCGCGCCAGTGCTTCTCCGCCATTCGGCCATATTGGGTCAGGGTGATTGCTGTCATAATTATTTTGGTTGAAGGAAAATAAATTTAACTGCTCGTCATCAGTTTTTGCGCTTGTTCGTTTCGACGCCATAAAAAATTAACTCAACCTTAAAATATTTCCAGTGATAAATGTCGTCCGCTGCGGTCGCGCTTCACTTCAAGCGACGGCAGCGTCAGCCATTGGTTGCTGTCCGGCGGAAAGGCAAAGTCTTGCGGCTTTTTGCAGGCTGGGCGCGGAGGTCGCCGCTGGAACGGCGAACCGGAGCGCCAGCCGTGGCAAAAGCCGCAAGTCTTTGACCCGCGCAAATCGTTATGCCGACATGCGTCTGCCTGTTCCCGCGCCCTGGCCTTGGGAATTTTCAGCGCGCGGATTGGTCAGGCGAAAAACGTGCCGGGCGATGGAGGCCGTCGCCCGTTCGCGCTGGTCTTCCGGCAGCCGCTTCAGCAGCGTTTCAAACGCCTGCTTCGCTTCGGGATCGTTGTCGAGCTTTTGCGTGATGCCCGCGTTCATCTTTTGCATCCGCTCGTATTTTTGCACCTCGTTCAAAACGAGCTTGCGGACGGCGCGCTCATGCGGCAGTTCATCAAAGAATTTGAACTGGTCGGGATTGGCCTTGATCCACGCATCAATTTTTTCATTGGTGCGCGGGTTTTCGCGGTATTGAACTGGTTCTGCGGCTGCGTTTTTTGATTTTGCTTTTTCCATACGATTTTGTTGTTGCGGTTTTTAACTCACCAGTCATTCGTCCCCTTTACGGAAGGGGTGGCCGGCGCGGTGAACGGGGCTTCGGTCTGTGCTTTCCGAAATTCTTCTTCGAGCGTGGCCAGGCGTTTTTCAGCGGTGGTCACTTCGTTTTTGAGTTGGACATTTTCCACGGCGACTTGTGCCGTTGCTGACAGGGTTTGGGAGAGCTGGTTGAGGGCTTGATTCATGCGCTGGCCCTGCACGATCAACGTCATCGTCGCGGCTTTCTGCCGGTCCACCTCCGCAACGACTTCAGGTGTCAACGGACTGTCCTTGTGTGCCGGATCAATGATGCCGATTACCGGTCCGCCCGGAACAGTCACCGGTGCGTTGGGATGAAGATTCCATTTGGCGGTTGTTTCCACGCGATAAACCGTGTGCGCCTCGTGCATCACCAAGCCGTCATTCGGGTCAATGTAACGGCCAAATGAGTAGGCTTTCAGATTTTCGCCATAGCGCACGGATTCCATGTCGTCGGTGGTCAGGATTGTTCCCGGCACGGAGCGCGGCATTTGCACCACGACGGGTTTATTGCTCGCGCAAGCCGACAGCAAAATTAGCGGGATAAAAATGAGAATTCGTTTCATGGCATGGCTCTTTTCAAATACGCAGCCGCTTCGGGTGGTAAATCACGCCGTGAATTGGCGGCAGGCTGGTTCGTTTCGCTGGCAAAATCATTCGGCGTCACGCGAGTGCCGCCGATGACGGCATCCGATTCATCAATGGTTTGCGTGACGTAGAGATAAAATTGCTTTCCGGCAGGAACACGGACGTAAAAACCGTCCCGTTGAATGGAATCTAAAATCTGCTGTGCGTAAGCATTGATGACGCTTTGCGCGCCAGTAAGCGGTGCGTTCTGCAATGTGGGAGTGATTTGGTTCCCGTAAATTGTCGGTTGCGTCTGCGTGAACGCGCTGGCCGCTCCGCTCAAAAATGTCGCGGCAAACAATTTGATTTCCGCCATGTCGTCACTTTTGAGAACGCGCCCGCGCAGACCGGCGCTGCCGTCCGTGATGCCCCAGCCGTCGCCGCCTGGATCGGCTTCGCGGTCGAGGGCGATGCCGGAAAGCCGTAACTCCTCGCCGCCCGTCCAAACCAGCGTCCAATTGTTTCCGCTGGCGATGCGCTCGCGGGTGCGGTCGGTCTGCGCTTTGCCGTGAACTTCCGTGCCAGCCGGGATGATTAACCGGCCATTGTGATAAATGTCTTCCGTCACCAGACCGATGATGGGGGTTTGGATGCTTGATGAATCCACCGTGACGATGAGTTCGCACGGAATCAACCGGCCAAAAGGCGCGTAGTTTTTACTCAACTGCTTTTGCTCCGATTGCGGCGTCTCGGCGAACAGGCTGATGGGCAACACCTCTGGCTTGGCCGGGGCGTGGCTGAACATTCCTCCCGATTGCCGTTGCGAACCAACATCACTTGTTATTACCGGCATGGCTGTCGGTGGTGGGAGATTCGGCAATGGCGAATAATTTGTGTTCTGAAAGGTCTGCATCGTCTGCTTACTCGCGGCTGCGGCTGCGGCTTTCGTGGAATAAACCAACGGCTGCGGCTTCGTTTCGCCGGGCAAAAACCGCTTGCAGGCAAAGAAGATGACGACCAGGACGACGCAGAATAAAAGAAATGCGCCAGCTGGTGTTTTGAAAAAATTGATGGCACTGCGCGGATTCATCATCGGCGGTTTCCTTTGAGCTTTGGTTCTACGGCTGTCGCGGGCGCGGACGCTGGCACAGAAATTACAGGCGGCGGTGGGTCAATCGTCTGCGCGTCCAGAATCACAAAAAAATCATTCTTGATGGACATATCATTGCGCCCGCCGTTGGGCGTGCCGGTCACGGCAAAATACGCCGGGGCTTCCGCGTGCGGCGGCACAACGCCGCTGGCGTCGCTGATGGACTGCGGATATGTCCGCTCGCCGACACGCAGCAAAAATCCATTGGGAGCATAGCGAAGTTCCCGGTCGGTTTTATTGGTGACACCCACGCGAAAAATGAGCGTGTCTTCGGGATTGAAACGAAACACCTCCTCAATCTTCACCGCGTAGTTGGTGCAATCCAAAATGCGCGGCTCTTTTTCGTAATTGCGATAATCCACCTGGGCGACGGCTTCGGGGTGATACGCTTTCAGAACTGGATAGGCTTTGGCCTTGTCCAGCAATGCGAGCAAGCGCGATGGCGTCACCGGCTCGGCCTGCACCGATGCGGAATTGTCCGGTGCATTTTCAAAGGTGACGGACAATAGCGGCTCGTCACTTTCGACGAGTTCAATGACATACGTTTTGTTGTTCCAACGAATGTTGACGTTGGTGGTCGCCTTCCGGGCCTCGGCGCGCACGGAAAAGAAGGATGAGCCTTTGGTGTGGGCAATAAGGAACGCGGCGGGTTTTTGCGGATCAATTGTCACCTGCGCCGCATCCATCGCCGAAATCGGCCCCGGAAAACTGATGGTCGTGACGCGGTAGCCGGAAACCGGGATGACATAAATCGTTTGTTCATCCAGAACAAAATCTTGGATGGCTTTGTCCTTCGCTCCCGCGATAAGGCAAATGCCCGTAAAAAAACTAATTGCCAGTCGTTTCATATTTGAAGTCATTTACGGCCGTCGGGAATCTGCCGTTTTGCACCATATTGGGATTGCGTTGCAACCGCAGCGACAGCTTGAACGGGATTGCTTCCGTGAAAGGTTTGTCCTCAAAAACGCCGTCGCGGATGAGCTGGCCGGTCACTTGGGTCAACACAAAATCTTCGCGCGTGTTCAGGATGTTAATCCCGCTGATTTCCACTTTCTGATGCAACTGCTTGGACTTGAATTCGGGTTCTTCGGCGGCTTGATAGGCCGATGCCTTTTGGAAAGCCTGCTTGAGAAACATCTGTTTCAACAAATCGGCGTTATCAAAGCCTTTCGGATTACGCTCCAAAAAGGCCGTGGCCGCCAGCGTGCTTTGCTCAACATGAAGCCCTTTGGCTTCCTCGAATTTCAAAAGCGGCGAAACGTAAAATGTATTCGCCGGATCAATGACGACCACCCGCTCCCGCTGTTTGAAGCTCTGGACGAGGACATAACGGTCAACCGCCGCACCCACCAGCACCAGCATGGCGAAGCCAAACCAAAACCAGACGAGCCGGTCTTTCTGGACAAAAATCCGCGTCGGATCAAAACGCTGCTTTGGCTCGGCAATTTTTGATTGGCCGTTGCCCGCGACGGCTGTTTCGCGCAGTTCAGTGGGTCGGTTTTCCATTGGTGCTTTGCCCCCAAATCGGGGGTGACGTATTGAGTTTAAAAGTTTTGCTATAATTGCTGATGGCCGCTGGCAACTGATTTTCCGGCGGCGAAGATTTCAATTGGCGCGGACGCGATTGAATCACCAAAACAGTGACGCTGCTGCCGATAACGGCAACGCCCGCGACCAGTAATAGAATTTTCAGTTTCATCAGTTGCCGGTCGGAAACATTGGCGGCTGGGTGTTGAGTTGAAAATTTGTGCGGTAATTGGAAAACGCCTCGACAACTTCCGCCTTCTGCTGCTCCTGTGCGGCAACGGCTTGTTTTTGGGCGTCGTTCCGATTTTCGATGTCCTGCTCAACGCTCACGGCGACGGCCTGATCAATTTCCTTGTCCGTCGCGGCCAACGCCGCGTTCTGGCCGACCAAGACGCCGGTAAGTTTTTGAACTTCGGATGCGGTCGTCGCCGATTGCAACGCCTCCGTAGTCGAGGCGATGGCGTCTTTTAATGCCTGGCGGCGTTGCAGCACATTCGCCGTGACGTTGGAGTAATTGGCGGTCGCATTATTGATCGCCTCAAAAGGTTTGTAGTCGGTTGCATCGCGTTGGATTTGATTTCCTGACGGCGTGGTGAAAGTTGCGCCAATTTGATTGTAAAGGCCGTTGGCGTTGTAGGTAAGTGCGGCCACGCCATTGGCGGATTGCTCCACCGATGAAATGGTCTGTCCAAGCGGCGTTTGCGTGAGGTCGGATGTCAGCGCGGAGACACCAGTGACATTCAGAATTTGCGACGGGTCGCCGAATGCCTTGTTGTATTGCTGCAACTGCTGAAGCTGGTCAGAGAGCTGCGTGATCTGCTGCACCTGATTGTCCACCATGTCAACGTATTCGGCGATGTTCTCGGCCTCGCTGATGATCTGTTCGATGTTCACCGTGGGGTCATAAACAATCCATTGCGCGTGACTTGACGCGCCAACGATGGCGATGGCGATGGTGATGAGTAGTTTTTTCATGTTTGTTGTCCTTTCATTTTTGGTTGGCGCAGGCTTACGCCTGCTAGTTTTCGATGCGTAGGTATTTGGTGGTTGGGTTCAAGATCACTCCGTCTATGTTTTGTTCGGGAATGGGGATGGCATACAGGCTGACATTTTCTGGCCGCGTCCCTTGCTGCTGCTGTTGATGAACCTGAATCCAATACTGCTGCCTCACCGCGTCGCTCCGGCCTTTTTCGTAGCCTGTGGTGTAGGCGTTGTCCGACGCCTTGCCCGCGAGATAAAACCCGCCTTCACTTAACAAAACGCCGCCTGCTGCCCCGGCGGCGGTTATCCCCACATTGCCGTGGGAAAGATCGCTGGCTAATGCGCCGCCGCCCGCTCCTGCGGCGATGTCGGTGACGGGTCGAACCGCCGCGCAGCCGGTGATGAGCAACGGGACGAGAAAAAATGAAATGATGTAGTGAGGCTTCATGTGGTTTCCACGAGTTGCTGTTTGCGGGAAAAGGCTAAAATCCCTTCGGTGACATTTTTCGCACCGCGCAATTCCTTGGCGCGTTTCTCGAAATGCTCGCCGCTCGAACTCGAACAGTAGAGCATTTCAGGCGAAGTGTAGTTGTAAGCCGAGCCGCAAATCGGACGGTTTGAATCAACGTGCAGGTAGGTGAACGCGGAGTATTTAGCCCCGGCCTGATGGTCGGGCAGCGTGTAATTCATTATCGTGTGCTTGGTGATTTCGGGAATGGCGATGTCCCGCGCGATGTCGTCCAGATCGGCGCGGTCGTTCTGGCGCATCAGGAAAAACTGGCGGCTGTTGCCAAAAACGGCGGAACGAATGCGACTTTGTTTGAAGCGCGCATACTGCTGGACGATGGAAATGTTCCAGCAATTGAATTTGCGAAGCTGCGCGTAGCTTTCCTTGACGATTTCCTCGCCGCCGGGAATGTCGAGGAAGCGGGCGACTTCCTCATAGACATTCCGTTTCCGCACGGCGCGCGGGAGCGTGATGATGTGTTTGCGGGCGTGATTGGTGATGAGGAAACCGGCGGCGGCCCGCAGTTCCTTCGCCGAATCGGGAATGTAGCCAAGCTCGAAATGCGCGATTTTTCCAGTGAGCGACAGATTGCTCGCACCGTCAAACAACGCACCGTAATTACCATCCCGACACCACGGTAAAAGCAGTGTGGAGATTTCAATAATCTGTTCGCGTTCTGCGCCGCTCGCATCCAGCGCCATCAATTCCTGCAACATCCGGTGAGACGGATACTCGTCAGTTTTGAAATACGCGAAGGCGATGTTGCGAACCTCTTTGACCGTGTTCGGGTCTTTCAAATATTTCAGCACTTCACCCTCAGCCAATTGCTGCTCGAAAGTCTTTGCTTCATCCTCGTTTGATTTCAGCCAGTCGCGGAAGTCGGCAAACGCTTCCAGCATCGTCGCGCCCGGCGGCATTTTCTCTTTGCGATAATGCGCCAGCGCGCACGCGCGCCGTGCCACTTGCAGCATTTGATTTTCGTTTTTGCGCGTCCAATCTTGAAAAACATCCTCGTAAAGCAGATTGATGTATTTGGCGATTTGCGCCTGCCGCAGCATTTGTTTGTCCTCGCTCTGGCTTAAACCGACCATGCGCGCGACCAGCGCGGTGGCCGATGCGAGATGATCCGGCGTCAACGGCAGTCCTTTGGTATCGAGGTAATTGATGGTGATGTCGCCGTCCGGCTGAATCACAATCGGCTTGGCCTCCGGCTCGACCGTCTGCGTGTAAATGCCGTAGGAAAGCCCTTCCTCGATGATGACGGTGTAGGCGTAATAATTTTCCGTCTGCGAAAGCAGATCGCAAATGGTCACGGATTTGCCCGCGCCGCTCATGCCCAATAAAACCGCGTGTTGCGGTGATTGATTGCCCGCCGAGCCGGAGAAAGTTTTGATGCCGACAAGATTTTGGTTTGGGCCTTCGTAAATCGCCTCGGCTGTATCAAGGTGGCCGGTGAAGGTCGAGGCAATCGGCAGCATATCGGCGATGTAGCGGTTTTCGCCGTAAAGTTTTCGGGCGTTGTATTTGCTCCACGTCCAGCCCGGCCAAGTCTGGTAAAACAATTTCTTGGAAGTGCTGGGCAGCGTGCTTTCCGCATACTGCGCCGAATTCATGGAATTGATGGCGTTCTTTATGGCGGTCGTCTTGGCAATCAGCCCTTCCTTGCTTTTGTCCCAGGTGCGGACAGCGAACAAGACTTTGAACGGAATCGTATGCCCCTGCATGAGCGCGGCGATTTTCTTTTGCTTCTTGTCCATCACGGTCAGAAGCGAAAGTTTTTTCTCGCTGGCATAATCGCCGGCAATGCGGTCGTGTTCCTTTTCCTCCTTGTTGATTTCCTTGCGGACGGAGAGCGGATCGAGATTCACCGTGATGGTGTAGTCGAGCAGGCGCAGGCCGGTAAGCCGGTGGATGATTCCTGGGTAGGTCATCTTCGGCCAGCGCGACAACGCGATGATGGAATGGTAACGGCCATCCATGAAGAAACCAAAATCCGCCTGACCTGCTCCCTCGCTGTGCCAGCAATTTTCCTGAATTGACAGTTGCGGATCAAAACCGTCAATCGGGTCGTAATCAAACCGCTCGGCCAGTGACGGATTCAAAAATGTTTTGCAATGCCGGAAATGGTCGGCGTCCTTCATCGGAATAACCCGCGCGCCCTGTCCGGCGAAAATTTCCGTCAGCATTTCGTGCGTATGCTCGAATTCCGAACGGAATTGCCCCAAAAGCTGGTTGTAGTATTCGGAAAGAGCCGACTCGGATTTGATGCCCTTGGAAGAGGTTTCGATTTTTCGCGACAGGTAAAAAACGAGCCGTTGCCGCCGCAAACGGCGTTCGGTCATCAGCCGCCAATACCGTTCAAAGCGTTCGTTGCGCGAACGGCGCGTCCAGATGTTGTCCGCCTTTTGAGTTTCCGCCTGATACCGCAATAGTTCGTGGCGATAATCGGAATCGCAATAGTATTGAATTTGAAGCCGTTGGTTCTCGGTAATTGACTGCATCAACAGCGAAAGCTGGTCTTGAAATCCATTCAGCTCCGACACCTGCGCGTTAACCATGTCCGGCGGCTCGAAGATGAATCCCTTCGAGACGTAGCCGCCCGCGTTCAACGAATTAAAAACGATCAGGTCGTTGATGAAGTGTCCGTTTGGCGATTCTTCAAACATAATGGATGGGCCGGTTGCTTTTGAAAATCCGGGGTGAAGCCGGAGCCTTTCAACCAATAGTCGAGGCAGTCAATGTCGTAGCCCGCTGGTTTGCCCTGACGAAACACGAAGACGTAAATGAGGCAGAGCGTCAGCGGGACCGCCGCTAAAATCAGCGAAGTGAAAATGCTCATTTTCAATGCGCTGAAGCAAAGCAGCAGAATCATCACGAAGGCGAACCCGCCGCCGACAACGAACCAGAACAATTCGCCTTCCAAGCCCCACGTCCGGCCTTTGGAATCGTCGGAACTGTTCGTCTCCGTGAATCGGATGCCGTCTTTCATTGGAAGGTTCCCACGTCCACGGTTGAACTGCCGATGCCGAAAGCGGTGAACAAGGCTTTCACGATTACCGGCGCGCCCGCGATGATGAGGCCGCCGATGATGGAAAGTTTGCCGGTGTCGGCGTCGCCGCGCCGGATGGCGAAGCCGCCGCCGACCACGCAGATGGTGCCAAAGATGAATCCGATGAGCATCACGATGCCCAACGCCGATGAAGCGCCCGATGAAAGGCTGCCCGTGGTTTGCGCCAGAATGGGAGTGAATCCCGCCAGTTTGGTTTGAAATATAATTTTCATACGCTCCTTTTTACCTGCTTTTGCTTTGGTAGGTTGTAATGAAATCGTTACAATTTTTCCCCGGCGTTTGGGCAGGGTTGGGACATGGAAAACTCAATAGACACAGTCAAGGACTCCGGTTCAGAACTTCATTTGAAACTGCAAGGTCTCGAAAAAGTTTTAAGCCAGCGCATTCGCGGGCAGGCTCATGTCATCCCGCGCGTGGTCTCTGTGCTGCAACGCGGCGAACTCGGATTGACCAAGCCAACTCGTCCACGCGGCAGCTTCATGTTTCTTGGCCCGACCGGTGTTGGCAAAACGGAGATCACGCTGGCGTTCACGGAATTTCTTTTTGGTGGGGACAAACTTTTCCGCTTTGACATGAGCGAATATCAAACCCAGGAATCACTGGGCATTCTGCTGGGCGCGCGTTTGGGCGAACGCGGCACTCTGGGAATGGCGTATGACAAATCACCGTCCGGCACTTTGCTATTTGACGAAATTGAAAAGGCGCATCCGCGCGTGCTGGACGTGTTCCTGCAAATCTTGGACGCGGCGCGGGTCACGATGGCCAGCGGCGAAACCTTGGATTTTTCCAGGCATTACATTGTGCTGACTTCGAACCTCGGCGCGGCGGAGATTTTGCACCTGCAACATTCCACGCAAGCCACGCTGGAACGGCATGTCCTGACTCGCGCGCAGCAATCCCTGCGCCCTGAAATGTTCGCCCGCATCACGGAAAAACTGGTCTTCAACCGGTTAAGTTACGACCACCAGCTTGAAATCGCCGCCCTGCTGCTGGCAAATGAATTGAAGTTCCTGCTGGAAAAGGGACATGAACTCGCAGCCGATGAATCGGTATTGCCATTCTTGGTGCGCCGTGGTTTTCATCCGAAACTCGGCGCCCGCCCCCTGCGTGATGCGATTGAAAAACTCGTCGGCGATGCCATCGCGACCGATTTGCTCACCGGCGGGACGGCTTGTGGCCGGCTTACGGTGGAAGCAAGTTTTTTGAACATTCGTAAATAATCGCCGCACGTTTGGCGTGTCCACCAAATTACTCAAGACGTTGAGTAAATTTACCCAATGCTAAAATGCGTCACCGTTTACTTAAACGGCTTCGGTCTGCGGTCTGCGGGCGGAAACAGTGGAGCGTAGGCGGAGAGACGGCTGGAACGGAGCCGTAGCGCAACTGCCGCCGCTGACCGCAGACGGAAGCCCGCCGCAGTTGCGGCCTATTCATCGCCGCCCCGACGGACGTGGGTTTTGCGGAATGAAACGGGCGTCGTCGCGCGGGGGACAGGGGCGACGGGCAGACCGTGGAAAGGAACAATGCCCACGTTGGTCGCGGCGATTGACAAGATGCCCAAGATGGCGGAATGGCCTGATTATGGGACGCAGGCGCAACTTGGAAAACACTGGCGCAAACAAATTTAGTATGTTTTTTCGATTCGATTCACCTCGCACAAAGGGCGGAATTCGCCCCTGAAAATCCGGCTCGCTCGTGATGTTTATGCAGCAAAAGTGAAGCCTGCGAAACGATGCGAAATAAAGCTCACGAGGGAGCGCTGATGGGCGAGCAGAATTTTCACCGTTTCAAGGCGGAGTCCGGCACGGGGGAATTGATGCGGGGGAGTTTTTGCGAAGGGGTAAATTGATGATGGAAAACAGTGTGATGAAACCCGCTGCATTGCGCCGGTGAATGATGTGCGACGCTTTTTCAATGCCACGTCGCCCGACCAGAAATTCGACCCACGGCCATGCCGTCCCCGATGACCAGCCGGCCAATAATTGCCGCGCAGTTGTGCGGGTGGATGGCGCGGGCGTCCGCAAAAAAATCAAGAAAGCTACGGGAATGCCCTGCGCGATCTCGGCAACTCGTGGCGGGTGCTCGACCAGTTTCACCGGACGGATCAACCGCAATTCTCGCGCTGGTTGAAACGTCACTTCGGCGCGTTACTCACGGAACTTCGGGAGCTTAATCTCAAGCTGGCGGCGGATGATGCCATCGTTTTCATGATCCAAAATGAGGTGATGTTTGGCGGCGGCTCTTACGTTCGGGCCTACCAGCGGGTAATGGAATTTCGGGATAATCCTGAAACACCACCGCCGCCCGGCGGCGTCCGATCCCCCTGCCGCAGATCAAAGGGATTCCGAGGCGCAATCCAACCTTGAGTTGGATCGTTGGGCCGCGACGCGAGCTGCACCGAGTAGCGCGGTGGTGTCTTTCATGATGACGCGAATGGGGATGGTTTCAAGCAGCAGGTTTCATCCTGCCTTTCACGAGAAAACCGTTCATAAAAAACGGTTCTTTGAGCTTTTGTATAATTTTTGGCGCAATCTCACCGCCGATGTAAACGCCGCCGGTTGCCATCATCTTCAAGGCAAGGTTCCCCGCTTCTGCTCCGTAGAGGGACACATACCAATTCAGCGCTTGAACGCAAAGATCACATTCCCCAGCGAGACCTGCGCGTGTGATTACGGCAGCGAGATTATTCAATCGCATCTCTTCGGCGAGAGCCGGATTTTCCGGGTGTCCTTTGACGTCGCGCAGAAATTCATACAGAAGTTTCTGTCCGTTCCCGGAGAGCACCCGCTCGTAACTCACCCGGCCAAACTTGGCACAAAGATAAGCCAGAAGTTCACATTCGATTTCGTCGCGGGGTGCAAAATCTGCGTGGCCCCCTTCGCAGGCAAATGGAACATGGCCTTGCCCATTCCAAAACAAGCCGGCTTCGCCAAGTCCGGTGCCGACAGAAATGACCGCCCCATTTCCTGTTGCGTCCGGATCGCCGGTTTGAAGCGTAATGAAATCTGCCGGCTCAAGGGCAGGAATGCCATGAGCATTGGCTTCGAGGTCATTGATAAGTATTACTGTTGGAAGTTCAAGTTCGCGTGCGAGTGATTCCGCATCGGTTTTCCAAGCCAGATTCGGGCCGGCGACGCGACCATGCCTGACCGGACCGGCGATACCAAAGCACGCTGAATCAATTCCGTAGCTCTGGGCTGCGAGAAAAGTCGTCGCAATTTTGCCAAGGCTCGGGTAATCGCAGCTCCGGAAAATTTGCGTCCTGACCGGGTTAAGGCGGTTTGGCTCAACTTCAAACAGACCAAGACGGGTAGATGTGCCGCCGATGTCGCCTGCAAGAATCATATTATAAAATGTGATTATTGTAATCGGGCAAGCAGTCTTGGCTACCTATTCAACTTGCTAGTTTTCATTGGGAGCTATATCCAAAGCCGATGCGATCCGGCATACTCCAAAGAATGATATGTGTGACCCGAATCGAATTGCCATCTTTGGCAGACCGAAAAGTTGGCAAAAAAAGAGCAAATCCAAACCTGAATGGTTCATTGGTGATTTGTGTTTTTAGAGCCTTGCTATTGCATGTCTCACTTGCGTAAAAACAATTGGCCGGGTATCCGCCATATCGCCATCGCGGCTGGGTTGATGATTTTGGGTGTCGTTAATGACGCCAGTGGCGGTGGTGACGGATCCTTGCGTGCAATCACCAATCTTCTCCAATTGAACCAAACGGTTAATTCAGGGCAGGCGTTTGTTCGCTCGCTGAATTTGGAGGCAACCGTCTGGTGGTCGAGCGAGGCGGAAGGCCGGGTGATTTTACGGGATGATTCAGGAGCGGCTCAACTTGAACTGGATTTCCCTTGTCCCATGCCACCACAGGGGACGCGCGTGCGCTTAGCAGGAAATTGCATCGTGGTGAAGACGCGGGAGACCATCAAATTGTCCAGCACTCCGGTGGTGGAGAATGATGGCTTGCACGCGATGATCGAGAAATCTGGCAGCATTTATCTGAAACCGGGACAACACGCGATCTGGGTCGCTTGGTTTAACCGGACCGACAAGTATGGACTGGAAGTGGAATATTCAGGTCCGGATTTGCCCCGGCAAAAAATTCCTGATGCGGTTCTTTTTCGAGCCCAATCAGATTTTGTAAATGGGACGACGAACCTGGTCCATGGAGTGGACTACCGCTGTTATGAAGGGGTGTGGTGGGACATGCTCCCCAACTTTAGCCATTTGCCGACGGTCAAAACCGGTGTGGCCGGAAACTTTGACTTGAATGTCAAAAGCCGGGAAGAGCACGTTGGCTTGCAATTTGGCGGCTATCTCCAGACCGCCAGAGAGGGCCGCTACACGTTTCACACCAAATCGGACGACGGCAGCCGTTTGTTTATTGGTGATTCCTCGCTGCACGTCAAGGTGATCGGGAAAACTGCTTTGCCATCGCCGCGTCAGGTTGCGTCCGATGCCGCCGCTCTGGAACCGTCCGGCTATGAGTGGTCTGTGATCGAAGGAACCGTCACCTCCGTCAATCGCCTTGGTGATGCTTTGGAGATCGAACTCGCCACTGGGTCCGGCCGCGTGCGGATGAAAGTAGCGGAGAATTCCGACTGCTCCTTTGCGGTTGTGCCCCAAAATCGGATTCGGGCCGTTGGAGTTTGTCACCCTATTCTTCGTCTCGATGGAATCGAAGTGCCCGGCGAGTTTTTTGTGCAGAACTGGAGCGATCTCGAACAACGCTATGTCACGCCCGATCTGTGGGCCACCTATCCGTTAATGACGATTCGCAGTGCGTTGGCGACGGGTTTCTCCAGCAACTCACAACCCGTCGTCCATCTCCGTGGGAAAATCATTCAGCCCGCCGCCGGGCAGCCGTCATTTTTGGAGGATGTTTCGGGCCGGATCGCCCTGGAAACCATCGGGACAAATTACGCATCCGGCGAGACTTCGGAATTATTAGGCCGGTTGGACGCCGGGGGCACCAATCGGGTGTTGCGTTGTGAATTCTTCCGCCGGGTAGGCGAAACCTCCGACCGCCCCGGAACGCTCCCCATTCTCACCACCGCCGGACAGGTTAACCAGTTGAACCCGGAGGAATTGAAAAAAGGGTATCCCGTGAAACTGCGCGGCGTGGTCACCGCCGTCCTGCAGGGTGATGCCGTGGTGATGCAAGACACGACGCGGGGGATTTATGTGGCCATCGGGAAACCGATTCCATTGCGGGTTGGCGACTTTTGCGAGGTCGAAGGGATCACCCAGCCTGGGGAATTTTCCCCGTATATTGCAGCTTCACAAATCAATTGCACCGGCACAAGCCTGCTGCCGAATCCTGTGAATCCGACCTGGGATCAGCTGCTCAACGGCAGCCTGCACGCTCAATATGTGGAACTGGAAGGGGTTGCCACCTTGATCGAAAGCAATACGGTCACTTTGCTCACGCGTGATGGCCGCATCCGGGTGCAACTGGATTCGATGGCTTCCCCCATTCCACAATCTTATTTGAATGCCGTAATTCATATGCGCGGCTGCCTGTTTGCCAGCTGGGACCAGCAAGCTCAACGGGTGAAAGTGGGGGATATTCGCATCAACCAGCAGTGGGTGAATCTCGTGCAGCCGGCACCATTGGGTCCCTTTGCCATTCCCGCCAAGCACGCCGGGGAATTATTACGGTTCGATCCTCAAGCCGGGGCATTTCAACGCGTCAAGGTTTCCGGGCAAATCATTTTCCAAGGTGATGGGGGCTGTTTCCTGATGGATGGCGACAACGGATTGCGCTTCATTTACCCCGGAAAACCGACCGCGCATGTGTGCGATCTGGCCGAAGTCGTTGGTTTTCTGGATGTGAGCGGTCCATCTCCCTTGTTGCGGGAAGCAGTGGTGCAGCGCACCGGACTGGCTGAATTGCCAAAACCGCGTCAGCTTAAGTCGGATAATTTGCTGAGTGATGAATTCGACTCCGCTTTGGTTCAGATCGAGGGCGTGCTTTTGACCGAGAACAGCACGACGTCTGGATATGTTCTTGAAATGCAGAATGGCCTTCGTCGCTTCATCGCGGTGATCAATGACAAAACAGGTCTTGCTCCCAATTTAATTCCCGGTAGCCGGCTCGAATTGACCGGTGTTTATGTCGGGCAGGGAGGCAATCACGTTCTGGGCCAGCCGATTGATTCGTTCCGGCTGCTGCTCAATACCGGTTTTGACGTCAGGGTTTTATCGCGTCCACCCTGGTGGACGTTACGGCGCATGTTGACCGTGGTGGGCGTGCTGATTGGCGTCCTGATTGCCGCCCTGATTTGGATCAAACAACTCCGGACAAAAGTGGATCAGCGCACCTTGCAACTAGAAGCGCAAATTCAACGGCGCCAGCAGGTCGAGCATCAGCGCGCGGTGGAACAGGAACGCATCCGCGTGGCGCAAGATTTGCATGACGATCTCGGCGCGGGTTTGACGCGCGTCAACATGCTGACCACGCTCGCCGCCAATCCGGCAACCACGGGCGAGGAAAAGGCGCACTACCTCACCGATTTGAACGCGATGGCCCGCGACATGGTGACTTCGCTGGATGAAATCGTGTGGGCCATCAATCCGCGCAACGACACACTCGCCTCGCTTGTCGGCTATTTCTGCGCCCACGCGCAGCGGTTGCTGGCGCTGGCGTCGGTGAAATGCGGATTGGAGGTCACGGAAGAATTGCCCGACATCCAGCTAGATTCAAAATTCCGGCACGAGCTGCTCATGGCGTTCAAGGAAACCATCACGAACGTGATTCGCCACGCGGCGGCCACCAAAGTCTGTCTGCGCATCGCGGTTCAGCACGGCGTTTTGGTCATGGAAGTTGAGGACGATGGTCGCGGCCTAGTTGACTGCCGGAAGCAAGCCGGTGCCGACGGTCTTGCCAACATGAAAGATCGTTTAAATGCTTTGGGCGGCCGATGTGACATCCGCGCGAATCCAAGCGGAGGAATCACGGTTCGTTTTGAAGCGCCACTTACCCCAGTTACAAAATGATCAAAGTAGCCATAGTCGAGGACGACAAAACCCTGCGACAGGGATTTGAAACGCTCATCCGTCTGGAGCCGGGCATGGAATGTGTTTGCAGTTGCGACAGTGTGGCCGAGGCGCTGAAGCAAATTCCAAAGTTCAAGCCGGACGTGGTGCTGATGGACATCCAGTTGCCGGACAAAACCGGCATTGAATGCACCGTCAAAATCAAGGAACTGCTTCCGGCGGCACAGATTGTCGTGGTCACGGTGTATGAAGATTCCGACCGGATTTTTCAGGCGCTCCAGGCCGGTGCCTGTGGCTATTTGCTGAAACGCTCCGCGCCGGAGCGCATCATCGCTGCGATTCGCGAGGCCAAGCAGGGCGGTGTGCCGATGACCCCGGAAATCGCACGAAAGGTAATCGGCCAATTCCGGTCTGCCCCGACAGCGGCGGCACAAGTCGAGGGCTTGACCGGGCGCGAGAAGGAGGTTTTGGAACTGGTGATGCAAGGATTGGAAAACCAAGACATCGCCGACCGCATGGGCGTGAGCATTGCCGCCGTCAGATTTCATCTCCAGCATATTTACGAAAAGCTCCACGTCCATTCCCGCAGTGAGATGATCTTGAAATTCAAAATCTAGCGAGTTTGCTAGCTGGGCAAACTTGGCAAGAGGCTGATACTTTGGACCGATAATCGAAGAAAGATGATTCTCAAAGCAAACGCGCAGTCCAAAACAATTAACAAATAAACAATTATGCTCCATCAAACCTTAAAAACCTGGCTTTGCCTGTCTGTTGCCATGCTCCTGTCCAACCATGTAAACGCTGCGGCGCTCTTTACGGAAAACGCCGGCAATGCCTATTACAACGCTGGCTGGGCTTTCGGCAGTTCGCAGCCAAATAATTTCGGCTGGTTCACGGCGACCAATGTTGTTACCGCGCCGGGGGTTGCGGGGGTTGATCTTGATGACTCCACCGAACTGGCCGGCCCCGGCAGTTATCCGGGCATCAATACGGCCGGAAGAGCGTGGCGCATATATGGTGTCAGCGGAGGCGCGAGCGGCCATGGGGAATCGGCCGCCTACGGCTTCCTGAAAGACGGCTCTGGCAAGGACGACACGCTGTTGCCGGGTCAGACTTTGTCGCTGGATATCGCCCTCAATTTTCGAAATGGATACAAGGGGTTTGCGGCGAAAGATGCCAATGACGCCGAAATATTCACGTTCAATATCGGCGGTGACGATTACGCCGTTTCCCATGCCGCCTCCGGCAACGGTTCTATCGGAAACGCATACAGCGACAACACGGTCTTCCATATTGCCGTTACCCAGACCAAAGCCAGTGGTGGCATCTGGTCGATCACCCGCAGTGGTGGGATTTCCGCGAAAGCCACCGGCACCTACACCGGTGCCGTTGCCAATTTTAAACTCTACGCCGGCCAGACCGTTTCCGGCAACGCCAATGATTTCTACATCAACAACATTGCCGTGACCGACTCCACCGTCACCAACAATAACAAGTTTCAGGCTCGCGAGACTTCACAAAGGAGGTTGCAAAACACGGCGCAATCACCTGTGCGTGTTGCTTGTGTGGGCGACAGCATCACCTACGGTGCCGGCGTGCCTACACGCAGAACTAAATCCTATCCGGCACAACTTGGTGGTCTTTTAGGCACGGATTACGACACCCGTAACTTTGGGCGTTGCGGTGCAACCATGCTGAAGCACAGCGATCTGCCCTATATGTTCTCGAGCCAATACACAAACGCCCTTAACTTTGGGCCGGACATTGTCGTCATTATGCTCGGCACCAACGACAGCAAACATCGCGGCGATGGCAGCTTGAACTCCGACAACGCCCCGGAAAACTGGCGGAACAAGGCCGAATATTTGCCCGACTACGAGGTGATGATTGCCGCCTTTCGCCGGGTCAATCCCAAGGTCAAGGTGTTTGCCTGTCTGCCACCGCCGTGTTTTCCCGGAGGCTGGGGCATCAACGATAAGACGATTCACGACGAAGTCATCCCGCTCATCCGTCAAGTAGCCGGCGATGTCAACGCCACGGTAATTGACTTGAACACTCCGTTGACCGGAAAAACCGAACTGTTTCCAGACACCGTCCATCCGAACACCGAAGGCAGCCAAATCATGGCTTCGGTCGTTTATCATGCACTGGCCGGCAAATGATTTTGAAGGTCGAAATCTAGTAATCTTGCTAGCTAGGCGAAATCAGAAGACCTGTCATATTGGGAGCATAAACAGCCATTGTCTTAAAGTTGCGGCAATGACTGTCTGTTCAACAAAACCATTGCAAAACCTAAACACCGTTATGATAAAACAGAAGTTAATGAAGACACTGCTTGCGCTCGTGTTCACCCTCGCTTTTGCCGGCACGGCAACTGCGGCCAATAACATTTATTACACTGCCTCGGACGATCCAAACAACAGCCCGGATTCCACACAAGGCGTTAACGTGTGGACGGTCAATGCCAACACTGGTGGCTCCTATTACCACACTGGGGTAGCGGGTAGCGGCCCGGCAAGCCACTGGGCGATTTGGGGCAATGGCAATCACAATACGACCACCGCTACCCACACTTTTGCGGGCGGGGCTTTGACGGATGGTCAAACCGTTTCGATTGGCTATGCGCACGGCGGCAACATTGACAACGGTTACACTGTTGGCATCCGGCTGCTGGATGCGGCAGGCACGGTGCAGGCCGAGTTTTCCTTTTTGGGTGGCAGCACGTTTCAGCAATACGACACTGGCTCCGGTGTTTTTACGCAGAATACTGGGAAGTCCTACGACTCGTTCGATCTCTTCACCTTGAGCTACACGATTGGCACCGGCGGCACGAATTATACGGCCAGCGCAGGGCCGGGCGTCAACTCGTGGGGCGGCAGCGGCAGTTGGAGCGGAACCGTCACCAACCCCATCGCGCAGATTCAAGTCTTCACCGTTGGCGGCTGGAACAGTGATCAATTATTCAACAATCTTCAAATCACCACGGCGAACGTATGTCCGGCGATTTTCCTGGGACTTTCACCCACGCCGCTGCTCAAGAACGCGGCTTCCAGCAACAACATCATCGCTGACGGCGGCGTCGCGCCTTACAGCTACGCGGTCATTGGCGGTTCGCTGCCGCCGGGCTTGAGTCTGTCCTCGGCCGGTGCCTTGACCGGCACGCCCACGAATGCCGCGCTTTCCACTTTCGCAGTGCGGGCCACGGATGCGAATGGCTGCACCGGCACGAATGCTTTCAACCTGCGTGTTTATGCCACCGGTGCGGATCATTCCGGCAATTACAGCAGTTGGAGCGGCAACGGTGGGACTGGGTTCGGCAGTTGGTCTTTTTACATTGATAACCATGGCTCAGGTTTTACGGGCGAAGAAAAAACCACCAGCGGCGACGCGAACATTCATGTGGCGGACGGCTCGGCGTGGAAACTTTATGCCATTGATTTCAATTCCGCTGTGCAACAGGAAGAAGCCATCGCCTATCGCACCTTCAGCAGTCCGTTACAGGTGTCGAACGATCTCTTCTCGGTCTCCATGGAAATTCAAAATGGCAGCGCCGGCATCGGCAACCCGGGGCAGATGGGCTTTGCTCTCCGCAACGGCAATACCACCGGCTCCGGCAATCAGACCACGGGCGCGCGTCTGGCGGTTTATCTCGCTGGCGGCAGCAATAATGTGGTTGTTTTGGATGCCGCCGGACCGCACGAATCCACCGTGCCCGGCGGGCTTGGAACGGCGTATGATTTCACGGCGCGGTTGACCAGCGGCAGCACCTATGAGTTGACCATTACGCGCTACACCAATGGCGCGGGGGCAACAGCGGCACCCGTGGTGATGACCGGCACGCTCGCCGGCAGTGGCGTCATTAATTCACTCGCGTTGTTTAATACCAAGAATTCCGTCGAAAGTGATAATCGCAACAGCGATGCCTATTTCAACCGCTTGGCTTACAACTCGGCCAACTTCGTCTGCCCGACCATCACTTTGGGCAATCTGGGCAACGGCCTGGTAGGTGGCAGTTATAACTTCCCGATTTCCGCCGCCGGCGGTCTGGCTCCTTATAACTTTACCGTGGGCAGTGGTTCGCTCCCGCCGGGTTTGACCTTGTCTTCCAGCGGGGTGCTCTCCGGCACGCCGACCACCGCCGGGACCAACACGTTCACGGTCGTGGTCACGGATGGCAACAACTGCACTGGCAGCAGGACTTACGCGCTTCAGGTTTACGGATCCGGCGGAGACAATGCCGGCAACTATGGCTCCTGGACCAACGGAGCCAACGCCGGCAGCGGCTTTTCCGCGTGGGAATTATATTCCAGCATCCACGGCGGGGTCAGCACCTACGCCGGTTATGAGAAAACCACCGCCGCTCCCAACCTTCAATCCCCGGATGGTTCCGTATTGAAGCTGTATGCCGTCTCGTATGGCAGCAACCCGTGGGAAGAGTCGGAGGCCTGCCGCAAGTTGAATGTTCCGTTGAGTGTGGCGGGCGATGTCTTTGGCCTGTCTTTCCAGCATGGCCTGGTCGGCAACCCCGGTCAGGTCGGGTTTGCCCTCCGGAATGGTGATTTTTCAGGATCCGGTGGGTTTGATGGCCGGGCTCGTTTGCAATTTTACTTCAATGGTGGCGCCACCAACCTGACGGTTGAAGACGCTTCCGGTGCCCGCGAAATCCCGAACCTTCCATTCACCTATTTTGGCTGGGACGTCGTGGTCAGGTTGACCGGGCCCGATACTTACAGCGCGTCCGTCACGCGTTACAACGGCGTAGGCACCGCCGATTCACCGGTGACCGTAACCGGAAACCTCGCCGGCAGCGGACCGATTGATTCGCTGGCGCTGTTCAATTGGAACTATACTTCCGCGAATGGTGTAAACAATGATGCATATTTTAACAATATTGGCTACACTTCCACTTCCACGGTCATCACCAACGATGTCACGTTTAATGTGGATATGTCGGTCCAGATACTGGCTGGAAACTTTAATCCGGCGTCGCAAACTGTGGAGGTGCATGGCACCTTCAGCGACTGGCTCGGCGTGACCCTCACCAATAACCCGTCCTTACCCGGCAATGCCGCCAACGTCTACAGCGGTGTGGTTCCGATTCGAGGTGCCCTGAACAGCGGGGAATCCTACTGGTTCGATTATTACGACAACGCCAGTTTTACCAAGGAAAGTGAAACCCCCAAAGTCAGCACTTTGGATAGCGGCCCCACCTATTACGACCGGTTCTTGCTGCTGCCCAATGTGGCCGCAACAAATTTGCCCGTTGTCCTGTTCAGCGATTTGAACACCAACGATTATCTCCCCGCCGCCACGGCGGTAACCTTCTCCGTGAATATGAACGGAGCGGTCACAACCGCTGGCTATGTTTTTGGCACGAGTCCGAGTGACACGGTCTGGATCAATGGTGCCTTTATTCCTTGGTATCCGTGGTATACTCCTGCGGATCCATCGGGCACCGCCGGCCCGGCCCAATACCAAATGTTTGAGTCAGCAACGCCCGGTGTTTACACCAACACAATAATCATTCCTACGGGCAGCGCACTGGTGCTGAATTACAAATATGGCATCGGCATTGGCACGAATTCGCCAGCTGATGGCGGCCCGCGTGACAATGAGGCGGCCTTCAACCAGAATCACAATCGGGTGATTCGTTCCACCGCCACCGGCGGTTACGTCCTGCCGCTGGATAAATTCGGCAATCAATACGTTGAACCGTTCTTCAGTGTCCAGGCAAAGGTGGATGGCCAGTTGTCGGTCGGTGCGCCGGCCGGTGGAACGGTGCCGGTAAAGTGGCTGGGGCGCCCAGGCGCACATCTGCAAGGCACAACCAACTTGACCGGTCCGTGGGCGGATTATCCAAACACCGATGGAGCGCATTGGACCAGTGGCGTGAATACCACCAACGGTTTGTTGAGCGTCACCAATATGCCGGCTACCGGAAATAATTATTTCCGGTTGGTCAAGCCATGATCTCGGTTGGGTAAAGTATATTCCCGCCCCATTGTGAAGGGGCATGGTGGGGCGGGAATTGTGTTTGAAACAAAATTTTTATAGAAAGATTGTGAATGCTATGAAAAGTCGTCGTTCCGGTTTTACGCTAATCGAACTGTTGGTGGTCATTGCCATCATTGCCATTCTTGCCGCCATGCTGTTGCCAGCATTAAGCGCCGCCAAACAGAAAGCTCTAGCCGCTTCTTGCATGAGCAACAACAAGCAACTGGGTTTGGCGTGGCTCATGTATGCGAGCGACAATTCCGAACGCCTGCCCATCAACAGCGACGCGCACGGCGGCGGGAGTGTTTTTTTTGGCGGTGTTCCTTCTTGGATTACCGGTGATGTGGACTGGACCACTGCCTCGAAAAACACCAATGTGCTCAACGTGATTGATGACCGATATTCTCAACTTGGAAATTATCTCAGCCGCAACTTTAAAATCTTCGCCTGTCCGGCGGCGAACTTTGTCAGTTCCGCCCAGAGCGCGTTGGGCTGGGATCGCCGGGTGCGCAGCGTGGTTATGAATGGGGCCGTTGGTGAGGGCAATAAATACAACTTAGGTCTGGTGAACTTTTATGTGCCGAAAAAATCCACTGATTTTCATACCCCCGGCCCCAGTGATGTCTGGGTGTTTTCTGATGAGCATCCTGACAGCGCCGATGACCAGTTGCTCTACACGGCGAATTATGCCACGACCACGCTGATTGAACTGCCGGGTTCCCAGCACGGCGGGGCGTGTGGCATGGCTTTTGCCGACGGTCATTCCGAAACCCATAAATGGAAGGGCGTTGCTGGCAGCCGTCAAAACGTAACCCGCGACCCTAATAATTATTTGCGCAATGTTTCGTGTTCCATCACGGATCCGGACATGCTCTGGTTGGCGCAGCACACGCCTCAGAATTGATTCCCGTTTAAAAAAACTCCGGAATGTTAGCCAGCAGCCAAAATGCAATCAAACTCGGCCAAGGTTGAAAGATACGACATCATGTGGTTAGAAAATAAATGTTCGCTGTCCATTAAAAAATATTTACCCGTAATTTTAATAACCTTATTTACTTTATTTGTTAGCGCCGGGTCGCATGCCGGCTCGTTCATTAGTAATATCAACACCGACAAGGCTGCGTATTCTCCTGGTAATAGTGTGACAATCTATGTGGATCTCACCAACAGCACGGCTGCCACGTTCAACGGTTCCGTCGCGGCTGTCATTTCTCATCTTGGGTATGTCACCACCAACTTTGCCAGCCAGGCCGTTTCAAATCTAGGTGCATATTCCACTACCACTAAAGTTTTTTCTTGGACGCCGCCGGCAACGGATTATCAAGGTTACCTTGTTTCGATCAGTGTTGCCGATGCGGGGAGCGTCATCGTTGACAAAGGGTCATCTGCGGTCGACGTGTCCAGCGACTGGTCGAAGTTTCCCCGTTACGGCTACGTATCCCACTATGATGCCGGGCTGGACGCCTTCAACATCGTTTGGCAACTCAAGAATTATCACCTCAACGCCCTGCAGTTCTACGACTGGCAGTGGAAACATCACATCCCCTACAGTCCTAACGCGACCTGGCCTGACATTGCCAATCGCACCATTTCACAAGCCACCGTGACCAACTTCATCGCCGCCGCGCATAACTATGGCCTGCTGGCGATGAATTACAATTCATATGGCATGGCCTATAGCAATTACTTGGGCGACGGCAGCGGCGTGGCGCTCGCCATGGGAATTTTCTCCAGCCCAACCGCCACGATCGCTAACCAGTATGGCTATGGCCTGCCCGGAGGCTGGGCGACCACGAAGCTTTACGAAATGAACAACCGCGATACCAACTGGCAGAATTTCATCTACGCCCGCGAGCAGACGGTGTTCACCAACTTCGCATTCGACGGCTGGCACATCGACACCGTCGGCCAGCACACCGCCTATGACGCGGCCGGAAACTTTTTTACTCTAGACGACTACAATTCTGACTTCATCAACAAGGCCAAAACGGTGCTTAATCGCCGCTTTACTTTTAACGCCGCTGACGGCATTGGCGAAAATCAAATCGCCCAAAGCGCCAACGTGGACGTGCTCTATACTGAACTTTGGGACGGGAACGGCAACTACATTGACTTCAAGACGCGCGTGGACAACGACCGGAGTTTTTGCAGCAAGGCGCCGGTCTTCCCCGCCTACATGAATTACAGCAAGACTTCGGGCAACTTCAATGACGCCAGCGTTCGCCTCGCCGACGCCGCCATTTTCGCCTGTGGTGCGTCGCATCTAGAGATCGGCGACGACACGGAGATGCTGCGCACGGAATATTTTCCGGAGAACACGGTGAAGATGTCCGCCTCGCTCAAGACTGCGCTCCGGATTTACTACGATTTCCTGGTCGGCTACCAAAACCTGCTGCGCGACGGCACGGTCAGTGCGAATTACGCCGCGAGTATCACTGGCGTCAACACCAGCACCAACGGCAGCGCCGGTTCCGTGTGGCTGGTCTCGCGAAAAAACCTCGGCAACAACCTGCTTCATTTCATCAATCTGCTGAACAACACCAACTCTTCTTGGCGCGACGTCAACGGCACTTACGCCGCGCCGTCCACGCTGACGAATCTCGCCGTGAAGATGTATTACTCCGGCAATCTCGGCGGCGGAAAACTCTGGTGGGCCTCGCCCGACACCAACAACGGCGTCGCGACGCAGCTCACCTTCACCAACGGCACCGATGGCGGTGGCAGTTTCGTCAACTTCACCCTTCCATCGCTGCAATACTGGAGCATGGCGTGGTTGGAGTTGAACGCCACGAACAGCGCTACCGCTCTGTTTCAAGCGGAGAGCTACGATTCCATGGCGGGCATCACAACGGAAACAACGAGCGACACCGGCGGTGGTTTGGATGTTGGCTATGTGAAGAATTTTGCCGGGGATAGTTATGTGGCATTCAACAATATTGATTTTGGATCCGGAGCGACCAACATTTCTGCGCGAGTGGCGTCGGCGGTGGCCAATGGGATCGTCGAATTTCGCCTGGGTAGTCCCAATGGAACGCTGATTGTAACCGTGCCAGTCGGTAATACTGGTGGCTGGCAGAGTTGGCAGACGGTCAGCGCATCGGTTTCCGGAGCTGTCGGGGTGCAAAGAGTTTTCGCCGTCTTCAAGAACGCCGAGGCTAATTTGAATTGGTTCACGTTCACCGCGCCGCTGCCCGCGCCGTGGAGTTCCGCCGACATTGGAGCGGTCGGGCTGGCGGGGAGCGCGAGTTATTCGGCCGGGACTTTCAACGTGGCCGGTTCCGGCGCGGACATCGAAGGCGTGGCGGATGCCTTCCAATTCGTCTCGCAAAGCGCCGGCCCCACCGCAGAGCTGCGCGCGCGTGTGGTCGCCGTGCCTGGCACCGACCCGTGGGCCAAGGCTGGCGTGATGTTTCGCGACAGCCTCGCGAGCAATGCCATGAGCGTCGCGGTGCTCCTCACCGCCAGCAATGGCGTGGCGTTCCAACGACGCACCAGCACGGGCGGGGGCACGACCTCCACCGTTATTTCCGGCGTCCTCGCGCCGCGCTGGGTGAGGTTGGTGCGCATGGGGACGAATAACTTTTCCGGTTACTACTCCGCTGACGGGACCAATTGGACGCAGATTGGCACGACCATCAGTCTGACTATAAGCTCTCTGACATTGGCTGGCCTCGCGGTCACCGCGCACAACAACACGTTGCTAAACACCTCCACCTTCGACAGTGTAACCCTCAATCAGCCGCCCTCGCTGGCATCCATTTCCAACTATAACCTCATCGCTGGTGCTTTGCTGACATTTACCAATTCCGCCACCGATCCGGATGTGCCGGCGCAAGCCTTCAATTTCAATCTGATCAATCCGCCTTCCGGAGCCGCCCTCAATACCAACACCGGCGTGTTCAACTGGCGTCCAATTGTCGCCCAATCCCCGTCCACGCAAACTGTTTCCGTGGTTGTCTCCGACAGCGGTGTTCCGGTGATGAGCGCCACGCAGTATTTTACTATTACCGTGGCCCGCCCCATTTCGCCTGTCCTTGGTTCGGTTTCCAATACTAACGGGCAGTTTGGTTTCTGGGTCACCGGCGACGTTGGTCCTGACTACACCATCCAGATCTCAACCAATCTGATGAATTGGTCCTCCCTCGCGTTCATCAGCGCGCCCGTGCCGCCTTTTTTTTTGATGGACACAAATTCAACAAATTATTCGGCACGCTTTTACCGCGCCTTGCTTGGACCTTAGGATGTCCGTTTACAATATGAAGTCCTCCACCGCAATTACCTCTGCCTCCGTCGCACTATTTTGCTGTTGGCTAGGCGTCGCCGTGGCTTCCGCCCAGTCCACGGCCAAAATGACCGATGGCCAGACCACTGCCGTCATTTCTGTCAGCCGGGAAGGGCAACTACGCTCGTATGAACTGACGACCGATGCTCCGCTCCGCGACAATCGTCCTCCTGAAAAAAAAATTGAGTTCGCCGAAACGGCTGGCCACGCCGTCGTGAGGACGGGCAATGTCATGTTCGACGGCCTCTATGCCATGGCGGTCCATGAGGCGATGTTGAATTCGGTTTCGCAAATCAAAGATAACGCCTACGGCAACGGCGATCCCATTAATCTCGAAGCCTACCAGACGGGTGAGTTTTGGACTTATGTATGGACGCGAGATTTGTCCTATTCGGTTGATCTGGCCCTCGCTGGCTTTGACCCGCAACGCGCTGCCAGCTCGCTCCTGTTCAAAACTTCTGTGCTGAAAGACGCTGTGAATGGCGGTAACCGGAATCAGATTATTCAGGACACGGGATCCGGCGGCAGTTACCCGGTTTCCAGTGATCGTGTTATCTGGGCGCTGGGGGCGGATGCGACCCTTAAGTATTTACCCGCCGGGGAGCAGGAAAAATTTCTCCGCCTGGTCTATGCCATCATGCATGACACCATTGAACAGGATCGTCGGCTCGTCTTTGACCCTGCCGATGGACTGTATCGCGGCGAGCAGTCCTTTCTCGACTGGCGGGAACAAACCTATCCCGGCTGGACCAAGGATAATGTTTTGCCCATCGCGATGTCTAAGGCGCTCTCGGTGAATGCCGCCAATTATTTCCTCCTGAAAACTGCGGCCGGATACGCGGCCCGGCTGGGGCAAAATAACGACGCGACCCGCTACACGCAGTGGGCGGGAGATTTAAAGAAATCCATCAATGATCGCCTCTTCGATTCCGAGGCCGGCCTTTACAGCACTTATCTGCTTTCGGATGGGGTGAGTGCCATCCGGGTTCACCGTTATGACCTGCTCGGCGAATCGTTGGCCATCCTCTTCGGCGTCGCCGATCAGAATCAGGCCGCAACCATCTTGAGGAATTATCCGACGGGCCCGCATGGGCCGCCGGTGGTATGGCCACAAGATAAGACCGTGCCCATTTATCATAACCAGGCCATCTGGCCGTTCGTCACCGCCTACTGGATCAAGGCGGCACGCCAGGCAAATGACTCCGCCGCAGTGGACGCGGGCATCCGTTCGCTGGAGCAACTGGCCGCATTCAACCTGTCGAACATGGAGAACTTTGACTTTGTGAGCGGTCTCTCCCAAGTCAAAGGCCGGCCCTTGGAAGGCCCGGTCATCAATTCGCGCCGTCAGCTCTGGTCCGTGGCCGGCTATCTTTCGATGGTGCAGGATGTGGTTTTTGGCTTGGAAACATCATGGGACGGCATCCGGTTCCGGCCTTACATCACGGCGAAGCTTCGGAACGAGACATTTGCCGACAGCGAACAGATTGAACTGCGGAATTTCTCATACCGGGGAACAAGCCATCAGGTTCGCCTCCATCCTGCGCCGAGGACATCATCTGGCGAAGGCGTTTGCCCCATCAGCCGGATTGAACTAAACGGTAAACGTGTCAATCGAGACTTTGTCGCTTCCGCCACCCTGCTGGATTCAAATCAGTGGGACATTTATCTCGCCGCGCCTGAATCATCCACGATTACTGCGCCACTGCGGATAGTGGATGTTGCAGATGACCATGCGTTGTTTGGGCCGCTCCAACCCCTTTGGAACGAGGCGCAAGGAGGCGGCATCACCAAGAAAAATGGCAAGCTGGTTTTGCATTTCCAACATGACGATGTAACGCCTGCGGCGTTTAACATTTATCGTGACGGGGTTTTATATGCGAAATCCATCAGCGAAACCAATTGGATGGATCCGGACTCCGGAGATTGCGCGCAGCACGCACATAGTTATTCAGTTGCGGCGGTGGATTTGATCAGTGGTAACTGCTCGCACCTGACGCCGCCGCGTTCCTATTCAAACGGCAGCGAGAAGCTGGTGTTTTCCGCGAATGAGCTGAAAAATCAGGGTGGCAAATTGGTGGACGGGCACCACTTTGAAGATTGGGGGAAAACCGGGGACAGCTTGCTTACCAAGCCGTTCACGGTGGCGCACAGCGGGCGTTTCGAAATCCGCGCGGAATTTTCCAACGGGATGGGGCCGGTCAACACCGGCATCACCTGCGGCGTGAAGCGGCTGGAAATCTTGAAGGCCGGTTCTGACCAAGCCGTGGCTTCGGGATACCTGATCATGCCGCAGTCGGGCGATTGGCAACGCTGGGACGTGTCTTCGCCCGTAGCTGCCGATTTAAGTGCCGGAGTCGAATATGCCATCCGGATTTTTGAAGACGACTATTCCCGAAACATGAGTTATTTGAAAAAGAATGAGCGCTACACCGCCTGGCCCGGTGGCGGACAAAGCGGTTGCAATTTTGTAAACATTGCGGGGATTCAGGTGGAAAAAATTGCCAACAGCTCATTCATGACTGCGGAAAAATAGCGCTTTTTGGCGCTCCGATGATTTATGATTCTTGCTGGTGACATTGGGGGCACTTCCACCAGACTTGGTTTGTTTAAACGTGACTTTGGTCAGATTAAACCGATCCGGACGCAGACTTTTTCCAGTCCCAACTATCATAACTTGGCAGCCATCGTTAAGGATTTTCTGGTAAATCAGTGTGGCGATATTGCTTCAGCGTGCTTTGGAATCGCCGGTCCGGTTCGGCATGGGCGCGTGGCCGCTCCTAATCTTGCATGGGAAACCGATGCCAAGTCGCTCGCCCGCGAGCTGAAGCTGCCGATGGTCAAACTTGTGAATGACCTGGAAGCAAACGCGCATGGCATTGTAGCCTTAAAACCGGACGACTTCGTTACTCTCCAGACCGGAGATTCATGCACCCAGGGAAACGGCGCGGTTATTTCAGTCGGCACCGGGTTGGGTGAGGCGGGTGTAAACGGCGGTTGAAAAGTGCGGCGGGTGGCGCTCGAAAAGTGCGGCGGGTGGCGCTCGAAAAGTGCTGCACCTTCCGGGCAAAGAAGACTGGATTTGCAGGTTTTCGTCAAGTTGTTGATTTCGCTTCGAGGTAGAAGCAGCAGGAGGGGGAGCTTCGAGCCTTTAGCTCGCCCCCTCCTGCGGTCGAAGGTTCGTTTGATTTACTTACGTTTCAGCCGGCGTTTGGCATCCGTCAGCCGAAAGCTCTGGCCGTTGGCTTCCAGGATGTGAACCCGATGGGTCAGACGGTCTAGCAGTGCGCCCGTCAACCGTTCGCTGCCCAGAACTTCAGTCCACTGTTCAAAGGGCAGATTGGTGGTGACGATCAGGCTGGTGCGTTCATAGGCTCGGCTGACCACATCGAAGAGCAGTTCGGCCCCGGTCTTCGAGAACGGGACGTAACCGAGTTCATCCAAGATCAGCACATCCAGTCGCTCCAGTTGTTTGTGGAGTCGTTGCAAGGTTCGCGTCTCCCGTTGTTCCAGCAACTGCGTCACCAGTCCGGTGGTGGTCATGAAGCGCACACGTTTGCCTTGGGTGCAGGCCGCGAAGCCCAGTGCGGTCGCCAAGTGAGTTTTGCCCGTGCCGGGGTTGCCGACCAGCAGCAGGTTTTCGCGTTTGCTGATATATTCGCCCCGCAGAAGTTCCCGCACCAACGGTTCGTTGATTGAGACTTGGGCGGCGAAGTCGAAGGTCTCGATGGTTTTTAACACCAGGAAGTTTGCTTCTTTAATCCGCCGTTCGGTGGCGCGGCGTTCCCGATCAATCAACTCCCGTTCGGCCAATCGCAGCAAATACGTCGGGTAATCGCAGCGTTCCTGACTGCACACGGTTCCGACACTATCGTAGTCGCGCAAGAAGGTCGGCAGCTTTAGTTCCTTCAAGTGATGCTCCAGTAGAAGCACGGATGGATTTTTACTCATACCACACCTCCGACCAGTTCCGTGTAAGAAGCCAGATTCGGCGCGGCTACGCGAACGTGGCGCAGATGCGGATGGCCGTCCAATGAGAACAGCGTGGCACTCCAGTCTTCCCGAGGATAAAGGAACTGCGCTACAGCATCGCGGGTGATGGCTCCAACTGCCAGTGCCTGTTCCACCGCCCGCCGTAACTGCGGTAACGAATGCTTCTCCAGCAACCGGAGCACCTTGATATACTCGCGGGTGCCGTCACCATCCCGTTCCGCTTCCAGCCGACGGCGTAACAACGCAAAACACTCTGGCAACGTCCAGCCCATCAGCGGCCGGGCATGATCCAATGCTCCTGGCTTGGTCTCGAGCAACGCCAGATAATGCAAGGGGTCAAAGCAAACCTGCTCGTCATCCCAAATCCGAGCATGACATGCCACCTCGCTGCCATCAGCACACAGCACCACCTGATCGCAATAGCCCTTGGCCACGATGGGGTGATGCGCCCAGCGCACCGGCACCGAATAATCGTTCTTATCAAAGCGCACCAGTGACAACGAACTGGCCGTCGTTGAAACCTTGCGGCAGGACTCGAACGGTGTGGTCGGCAGCGGCAGGAAGGCTTTTTGATCCACCAATAGCAACTCCGCCTTGGAACCCGGCTGGCCGCGCAACCGGCGACCTTGATCATCCTTGCAGCGCTGGAGAAGATAATCATTCAGTTCGGCCAGTTCTCGCACTTGCGGCACCGGCACAAAAAAGTTTGACCGCGTGAACTTAACCAGTCCCTCAACGACGCCCTTTTCGTTGCCACGCGCCACCCGGCAGAAGTGATGGGCAAACAGGTAATGACTCTTGAGGTGGAGAAAGCCGTGCGTCAACTGCCGCTCTTTGCCGCTGATCTTGCTCACCGCCACCTTCGTGTTGTCGTAGGTGATCCGATTGGGCACACCCTTGAAAAACTCGAACGCCTGCACATGACCTTCCCAGAAGGTCTCCGTGCATTCGCGCTCGAACGCCCTCACGAAGAACGCATCGCTATACGGCAACGCCATTACAAAGAATGCCACCTTGCGTAACTGGCCGTTGACCTTTACCAGCGCGTAGCCGAAGTCCACCTGCGCCTCGCCCGGACGATGCTGCAAAGGCACAAACACCTCCTGCGTCTTCTGCGTCAGCTCCCTCACCGCGTCTTTCACCACGGTATAACCGCCGGTAAAACCATCTTCCTGCAGGCGTTCCCAGATCCGCTTGGCCGTGTGCCGCTGCTTGCGCGGCAAGGCCTGATCGTCTTTGAGTATCTGTTTAATCCGCTCGATGAAAGCCCCCAGCTTCTTTTGCGGTCGTGGCTGCTGCTGCCGGTAGCCCGGCGGCTCACTGTGTTCCAGAATCTTCTTCAACGTCAGTCGGTGCATCCCCGTCTCCCGGAGAATCTGCCGCCGGCTAACCCCATCCACCAACACTCTTCTGCGAATCTCGGCCCAGTCATTCATATTGCGATACATGCTTCATTGTTAATGAAGATGCCGCACTTTTGAACCGCCCCGTCACACACATGACCCCGCCGCACTTTTCAGCCGCCGTTTACAATTCGGGTAATGGATGACCGCATGACAATCGAAGTTGCGGATGATGGACGAGGGTTCACCGTGGTGACGGATCATCCGGGCGCGGATGGTCTGGCGAACATGCGGACGCGCATGCAGGAGATGGGCGGGCAATTCGAGTTCGCTAGCGAGCTGGGAAAAGGAACACGGGTGAAGTTCATCCTCCCGTTGAGGGAATCGCATTGTTAAGCTGATAGTCCGAACGGGCTATTGCCCCGGCGCTTGAAAGAAACGATTCTGAAGCCGGAATAATGGCCTTATGATTGAATTGCTGGAACCAAGACCAATGACATCTGCGAGCGGCAACAAACCGGCAGGCGGAATGATTCGCGTGGCGGTGGTGGATGACAGCCCTGCGCTGCGACGTCACTTGGATAAATGGCTGGCGCGCACGGCCGGTTTCAATTGCACGGGTTGCTGCGGGAGCGGGGCGGAGGCGCTGCGGCTGGTTCCGGAGTGGAAGCCGGACGTTGTGCTCATGGACGTTCAGATGCCGGGGATGTCAGGCGTGGAATGCACCGCGCAACTCAAGCGGTTGCTGCCGTCCCTTCAAATCATGATGCTGACGGTGTATGAGGATGCCGACACGATCTTCAAGGCATTGCGGGCCGGGGCCAGCGGCTATCTGCTCAAGCGTTCCACGCCGCAGGAGATTCTCGCCGCCGTCCGTGACATTCGGCAGGGCGGCGCGCCCATGAGCAGCGACATCGCCCGCAAGGTGGTGGCGGCGTTTCAGGAACCTTTGCCCTCGGCGGACAAAAACCTGCTCCTCAGCGAACGGGAACGAGAGATTCTCGCCTGGCTCACCAAGGGGCTTTCCAACAAGGAAATTGGCGACAAGCTGGATATCAGCATGTTCACGGTGAAGATACATCTCGCGCACATTTTTGAGAAACTCCACGTCCGCTCCCGCACCGAGGCCGTGATGGCGTATCTACAGTAAAAACCAACCTAAACCCGAAGCCGTAGTTACGGATCGGGCGTTGATGAACTCCGCGCCAGCAACACTCCCGATTACCTCTTTCGGACTATATTCAGGTCGAAAGTATTGGTTCAGATTTCAAGCATGACAGCCTGATGCAGGCAAACGAAAGGCCGTGACGGCAGATAAAAACCATTTTGGACAAATCGGCGACCCTCCTGCTGACGAAATTGATTACAAAAAACGCTTCCACCAAGGAAACCATTTTGAAACCATGCCATCGGCTTCGAGCGGTGGCAAAATCGTTTTGCGAAAACCCTTTTCGCAGTGAACGAGAACGCACTGGTGTTTTCTCAAATTGCGCAATTCGTAGGGTTTGATCTTATGTTCCTCAATCTGCGTGAAGCTGCGCGTGGCCATGCCGCCGGAATAGCCATACGTCCGTTGACGGACTTTTCGTTGTCCGAGAAAGTCCGCACTTTCAACTGCGCCCGCCTCGTCCGCACCTTTGAAAATCATCCGATTGCGAAGATTCAACGTCAGCACTTGTGCCTTTTCCTCTCCAAGCGGCGGGATGAATGACGTTGAGGATTGCGCGGCGGCTACCAGTGTCGCCTTCGCTTCGCGCATAACATCAATGCAGTTGTAATCGCTCATGCCGTCCTCGCTCGCCGTGACGAAGCGTTGCGCTTCATCCGCCCACAGGATGAGCAAATTATCGGTGGCACGTTCTTCCTTGGGCTTGTCGAACCGGCGCAAAACGTGGGCGTAAAAAAGCATTTTGAGAAACGTGTTTATGTAGCGGCGTTCCATCTGGAATTTCTGCGGCATCGCCACGCAAATAATTTTGCCGCGATCAATTTCCCTGAAGTCGAAACTGTTCTTGGCGTCGCCAAACACCTCAATGACATCGGGCGTCAAAAAAAACTGGAGATAATTGGCGATGGTTTCTTTCACGCCGCCCATCTGCTCGGCTGGCTGTCCCCGATAGCGTTCGGAGAAATGTTTGATGAGAGCTTTGTCGCGGTCAGTTGGATAATCCGTCTGCATCTCTCCCAACACCTCATTCATCGTATTGTCATCGAGAAGAAAATCACGGACGTTGAACAAGGTTGCTTCCATGTCCAAGCGCGCCAATACTTCGAGAGCCAAGCCGATGTGCGTTTGCGCCTGACTTTTGAAAAAGGATTGCTCGGCGCGTTGCCCCAAGCTCGTCACCGTATCCACGACGAATTTTGCGTAGGTGGACGGCGGGATGGTCGGGTCGGAAAGCAGATTGAAAGTGTGCGCCGGTTTCCATTTATCAGGCGGATTGTCCGGTCTGACTTGCAACAAAATCAAATCGTCCTGACGATGAAACTCCGCCGCCATTTCAACAAGCGTTTCCCAATACACGCCTTTGTCGTCAATGCAAAGTCCGCCCCAGTTCGGATCGTTTTGAAAAACCTGAAAGAGCAGTTGATTGATGCCAGAGCGGGTTTTGCCAGAGCCGGTGTCGCCAGTGATGAGCCAGCCACGGCAAAAATCTTCGCGTGTCCACGCAAAGCCTTTCAGCCGGACGATAAATTTGCTTTTGGTGATTTTGTCTTTCGCAGTAACAGCATAAGCGGCGATGGCGGCGAAGATGCCCGCCACAAGGAATGAAGCCGGCCTTGCTGGATAAAAAAGTGCGCCGACTGCCAGTAGGAATGATAGACCAGCCGTGATGTAATTTGCCAAACGCATAATCAGAGCAGAAATTTTCCAATCAAAATTCCGGCCAAGAGCGAAGCGATTGCCACGCAAAGAAAAGCCATGGCGCGACCGGCGGAAAGTTGTTTGGTGATTTGGGGGACGCTGCGAATTTCCTGCTTCAGCTCCCGCGCCTCCTTTGAAAAGTCTTTGGTCAATTGCGTCAGCGTTTGGAGCGAGACACGGACGGTAATCAACTGGATGGAATCCGTATCGGGCGGGATTTCAATTTTGACGTTCTGGAAAAAAATCTTCAGCAGTTCCAGCATCTGCAAAACGGAGTCGTCGTCCCGAATTCCGTTCTTGCGCCGCCATTCGGAAACCGCCTCGTCAAAGCTGTTCTTTTCTTCGCTCACAAAAAGGAGTCGCCGGATTTTGTTTCTTTTTTCGGCTTCTGAATCTTTGGCGGTGGCGGCAATAGCATTCCGCGCACGGTTTCCAGTTCGTCATAAAACTTGTGCAGCCAATTTTGAAGGCGTCCACGGTTGAAGAAATCAAAGGCAGGATTTTTGATGGCGGCGGAAATGGTCAGGTCGTGCTTGTTCAAATCGGCGACGATCCAATCATAAAGTTTCGGCATGGTAATTTCCTTGGCTGCTAGTTCGCCCATCAGCCGTGTTCGCGTGGCGCTGCGTTCGTAGTTGGCGAACCGTTCCGACAACACCTCATTTTTGACAACCAGGTATCGGGCATTGTGGTTGAGCCGGTCGGTGATGTTGCGAATTTGCTCCAAGCTGTCGGTCTCGTGGTTCACCGGCATGATGAGGTTCAACGACGCGCCAAACTGTTTGAGCAAATTAAAGATTTGCACCTCGTCAAAATAATCGAGAAAAATGTCGGTCGAGGCCGCGCGGCAGTCCATGACAACCAAATCCGTTTTGTCCAACATTGCGAAAACCGAATCAATGTCCGTTGGGTCGGCTATGTTAAGAAACCGGGCTTCGGGATGGAAACGCTTCAGCGTTGAATTTTCGTTGTCGGTATCAACGGCGATGTGAGCGAGGTCGTTGTCTTTGAGATACTGAACGAAATTGACAGCGAAAAAACTTTTGCCGACACCGCCTTTGCCGTTGATGACAGCATTGAATTGTTTTTGCATAAATTGGGTTAAAGGTTTTTGGAATCGGCGATGCGTGGGCCAGGCTTGCGTCGTGACCACGGGCCGGGGATAAGTTTGCGTTGTTCCCGCAAGCTCACTTGGATGCTTTCGGACGGTGATTGTTGAACTGGCGAAATTTTCAGCGGCAAGATTTCTTTCGCGCCCGCGTTGCGCTGGCGAACCGCCTTTTGGCCGATCACTTGACGGCAAAAGCGATGCACGGTGTCTTTGGAAACGGTGACTTTTACGTCTTCCAAAAGTAGGCGGATGTCATCGTAAGACGCCTTCCGTTCCAAAAGTTTTTCGATTTGCGGTTTGAACGGCAGCAGCAACGCGAGCTTGCGCGGCAACTTGGGCTGGTAGCCGTTGGCAAGCTCCTTGAAGCGAATCTGGCTGTCCTCGGATGGGCTGCTATCGCTCATAAATCGTCGGACAAGAATCGGATAATTTTCGGACGGAAATCGGACGAGCTTCCAACGCATCGCCGCCAGCCTTCGGATAGTGTTCGGACGCAAAAGTTCTAACGACAGTTAGAGGTAAGGCATGCCATGAAAAATGACGCTTCAGCGACGAATTCATCTTTTCATGTAAACCGATTTCAAGCAGTCAGGTTGTAACGAATTCATTACAACTTTTTCGAGCGGGATGAGCTAAAAAGTGGATGTGCTGTCCACCAAGACACAATGCAACCTGAACAACGCGGAAAAATACTTCAAAGAGCATCTGCAACTTGGTGATTATTACAGTCAGGAAAACATCGTGTCCGGCGAATGGGCTGGAATCGGGGCTGCACAACTTGGACTCACAGGCAGGGTCAAAGAAGATCAATTCCTCAAACTGTGCCACAACCAGAATCCACAGACCGGCGAATTGCTGACGCAACGACTAAAAACGACGCGATGGGACACCGACAAAATGGCAGAGGTCGCCAATCGCCGGATTTTTTACGACTTCACTTTTTCGCCGCCCAAATCAGTTTCCATACAGGCGTTGATCGCCGATGACAAGCGGCTCTTGGAATCGCACAGTCGGGCGGTGCGAATCGCGGTGAACGAACTGCAACACTTCGCCGGAACACGAATCCATAAGGGTTTGAACACCTCGGAACGGCTCACCGGCAATGTGGTCTGCGCCACGTTCCGGCATGACACCTCACGCGCACTTGATCCGCACTTGCACACGCATTGCGTTATGTTCAACGCCACATTTGACGCAACCGAGCAGCGTTGGAAGGCACTTTCAAATTACGAAATGCTGCAAGCGCGGAAATTTGCCGAGAATGTTTATTACCACGAATTCGCCCGCGACTTGCGGCAGTTCGGTTATGAGATTGAAAACAAATCACGCGGCGATTTTGAAATCAAAGGCGTGTCCCGTGAACTGCAATCGCGGTTCTCCAAACGGCATAATGAAATTGACGCCAGAATCGAAAAGATGCTGAAAGAAAAGCCAGAACTGGCGAAGGGCAATTTGAAGGAACTGCGCTCGCAAATCGCGCAAGCGGAGCGCAGCCGAAAGATCGAGGGAATCGCGCTGCCTGAACTTCAACGTCTGTGGGACAGCCAGCTTACGCGCAAAGAAAGCCAATCCCTGCGCGCGCTGGCTCGCCAGTCGAAGACGGCGGAGCAATCGCCATCCGTCACGGCGCAAGTCGCAATCCAGTGGGCGGAAGAACACCTGTTCGACCGCCGTTCGGTCGTGCGCGAAAACGAAGTTTGGAGCGCGGCTCTGGAGCGTGGGCGTGGGTCTGAACTGACGGCGGAAGACATCAAGGCGGCAGGGCGGGAACGCGATTACATCCGTAACGAACACGCGCCGTCAAAAATCACGACGAGAGAGATTTTAAGCTGCGAATGGGAAATCGTCTGCCTTGCCCGCGATGGGCGTGGCAAGTTCGCGGAGTTCAATCCGAGTCACAACATTTCCGTCGGACTCATGCCGGATCAACGCGCCGCCGCTGAATTGATTTTGGGGTCGCGTGATTTCGTCACGCTGTTCTGTGGTGGCGCGGGGACAGGGAAAAGCCATACGCTGCGAGAAATCGGCAGCGGTTTGAAAGCTGCCGGTCACGTCTCTTACGTCATCGCGCCGCAGCGCCAGCAAGTCCTTGATTTGAAAAAGAGTTTTGCCGACACCCAAACCGTTTCGGAATTTTTAGCGAAACGGCAGATGATGCCCGGCTCGGTGGTGATTGTGGATGAAGCCGGACAAATCGGCGGAAAGCAGATGCACGAACTTTTGAGTCTCGTGCAAGCGAATGGCGGTCGCGTCATTCTTTCCGGCGACACGCGCCAGCATGGAGCGGTCGAAGCCTCGGACGCGCTGCGCGCGATTGAACGGTATGCCGGTCTGGAAGCCGCAAGGCTGACAAAGATTCGGCGGCAAAATCCAAAGGCGGGTGAAACGAAGTCCGAGCGGAAGCGCATCAAGCAATACCGCGCAGCGGTTCGCAAAGCGCAGTCTGGCCAATATGCCGAATCATTCGACCGTTTGGATCACCTCGGCGCAATTGTCGAATGTCGGACGATTGACGAGCAACGCGAACGGTTGGTCGCCGATTATCTGACGCTGGCGGAAAAGAAAAAATCCACCGTAATTGTTTCGCAGACATGGGGCGAGATTCGCGAGATCAATGAGCGCATCCGTATCGGGCTGCGAAGCGCGGGACTGATTGACAAGGCTGACTCGCTGATGACGGCGCATGAACGGCTGGATTTGACGGATGCCCAAAAGCGCGATGCTCGGTTTTATCCGGCCAACGCGGTGATTGTGTTCAACCGCGAGACAAAGGATTTCGCCAAAGGCGAAGTCGGCACGTTGCTGAAAGCAACGCCGACTCATTTGTTGGTTCAAACGGAAAGTAAAATTCAACGTGTTCCTTTCAAGCTGCTAAACCGGCTCACGGTTTGCCAGCCAGTTGAAATGATGCTCGCCAAAGGCGATCAACTTCAACTCAAGGCCAATGCGCCGTCGCTCGACAGCAAGGAATTGATTAACGGTGAACTGGTGACGGTGGCGGGAGTCAATCGCAAGAGGCAAATCCAACTGAAGGACGGGCGAGTCCTGCCGGAAAATTATCGGGAGTTTGTGCGCGGTTACGCGATTACGTCCTACGGCTCGCAAGGCAAAACTGTCGAACACGTTTTGTTTTCAGATTCGTCGGTGAAGGCCGCGACGAATAATCAGCAATGGCTCGTTACGATTTCACGCGGAACGCGGGCGGTCAAAATCTTCACCCAGGACAAAGCACAGTTGCGCGAGAACGTCGGTCGCTTGGGCGACCGTGAACTGGCAATTGAATTTGCCGAACAGGATTCAGCGCAGGCGCAACGTGTGCCGCCGCCAGTTTGCAAATATATCGCCGGATTGATTCAAAACCGCCGTGCAGAATCGGTTCAACAAAAAATTGAGAACATTGATTTATGGAAACACAAACAAAGCCCTCGAATGACGCCGCAACGGATTCGCGGACAAAGAATCTGACGTGCTGGCGCACGGCCACAAGCCCGCAATGTTTGCGCGTGGAAACGACGGGGGAAATTCACCTTTTCCCTTACGGTTATTTTCAGCACGCGAAATTCATCCGGCAAAATGGCAAGGATGCTGTTGAAATCCAATTTCAAGACCGAATCGTCATGGTTAAAGGAAAAGGTTTGGAGCCGCTGTGCGATGCCTTGGAACGGCTCGCCGTGGAGCGCATCAAAACGTGTCCTGAAAAATACACGGCGATTGCCAGAAACGAAGGCGTGATCGAGGACATTGAAATCAAGCAACGCGGCAAAGAAAATTAACCAATCGCCTTTGACGATTTTTCTAATTCCGCATTGGGTCGTTGCCAAAATCGCGTCGCCTTTCAGAATATAGGCGAAGCGTATGTGGTTGACCCGGATAATCCCATGCTTCGTTAAGCAACCACTGGATCATTTCCGAATCACGGTTTTTCAATGTGGGGAAAAGACCCGTTTTGCAGATGCTTAACGCCATAGCCAAATCAACACCGTAACTCAGGCGCAAATATAGCATCGTAACCTGCTTGTCTGAAAGCGCGGGCCAATTCTTGGTCTTGGTAAATTCGCGCACAGCTTCGTCAAGCGATTCACGGGTTGCTTTTTCAAGGCGCTTGAAAGTGTCCGCCCTTTTTTCTCCAATCCGGGCAAAATCGGCGACTGGCTTGGGTTCAATGGCCCGCCGTTGCAAATGCAGAAAATCGCTTAATTCACGCCACGTCATTTTGAGAAGTCTAGCCTGTTACGAACCCCGCGTCCATTTTACTTCGCAACGATGTGACTTGGAAAAAAATCGCGGGCGCGTATGCTGGTCAAAATTTGTGCTCCCGTAGCTCAAATGGATCAGAGCGGCCGTTTCCTAAATCTAGGCAAGCACTTTTTTTTAATTTTTGATTTGATTGGTTTTCGTATTTCCCCATTGATTCTATTGACTGAATTCCGTTTCCATCGGCAGTTTTCAAAGTCTGACCTTTTGGTGTTTTTGGTTCTAATTTGTTCTAAAAACTCAATATGGTATCAAATGCGGTATCAGATTTGAGGCTCGGAATTCGGTGGAAATTTGGCTGGAAAAAGTGGTGCTCCCGCCCGGAATCGAACCGGGATTTGCCATTTAGGAAACGGCCGCTCTGATCCATTTGAGCTACGGGAGCACAAATTTTTACCAGCATAGCCGCTCCCGATTTTTTGCCAAGTCGCATCGTGGCAAAGTGAAATGGACGTGGCCCGCGTGATGGGCTAACCTGCATGAAATGACGTGGAGTGAATTGAGCAATTTTCTGAATTCGCAACGACTGGCTCTTGTTCCCCGGCCAATCGCCGAGTTCGCCCAGATTGGAGAAAAGGTGGACGACACTTTCAAGCGTCTCGAAAAAATAACTCGTGAATCGCTTAACGAAGCCGTTCACGGATTTGCCAAAACAAAAACTTGGCCCGCGCTTACAGACGAGCAAACATTGATGCTGTATTTCCGGCTGGGTTACGGTGTTGATTTGGCAGTGGCCGTGAGCACTTGCACGACGGGGCTTTTTCCCACTTTGGAAAATCGAGATTCGGAGATGATTCAGTGGGCGGCCAACGAAGCATGGGATTATCCTGGGATTCCACATACGCTGCGTTCATTTTCTGAAAAGCGTCGTGATTTTGGCAACGACCCGATGCGGAATTAAGAAACTCAAATCCCGCTTAATCAATCTGTTTTTTTGGTTCCGTTTGTGAAGACGTTTGGGAATTGACGGGCTGAAAAATATGTTCCCTTGGTGAACTTCCAGAATCGCGTTACACACACTTTCCACGGAGGTTTGTTTGATCAGATAGCCCATCGCGCCGAGTTGACCGCCTCTGTAATATACGCTTCTTCACTGTGCGCCGAAAGCATAAGCACATTGGTGGCGGGAACGGCTTTGAGAATCTGGCAAATCGCTTTCCCGGACGCATTGCGGCAGGGTCGAGTTCAACGTGAACAGAATTTTCAGACTGTTTTGCGGCGGCATGACGAGGCTGCCGCCAATGATTTGAAGCGTGCCGTCGGGGTTTTCTTTTGGCGGCAGAGTGTTCATCTATCTTTCTTGCGATTGTTTGCCATGAAATACAGCAATGGCACCAGCACCGGTGCCGTGAACATGGAAATTAAACTCCCCGCCATCAGCGCAATCGCCAGACCTTGAAAAATCGGGTCAGTCAGAATCACCGTTGCGCCTGCCACCACCGCCAATGCCGTCAGCATGATTGGGCGGAAACGGATCATGCCCGCCTCGACCACCGCTTCGGCGAGCGGATGACCCTCCGCCAACCGCATTTCGATGAAGTCCACGAGGATGATGGAATTGCGCACCACGATGCCCGCGCCCGCCATGAAGCCGATCATGGAAGTGGCGGTGAAAAACGCGTGCAAAATTCCGTGTGCCGGCAATACGCCAATGAGCGAAAAAGGAATCACCACCATCACAATCATCGGCGTCAGGAACGACTTGAACCAGCCGACCATCAAAACGTAAATCAGCACCAGCACGGCAGCAAATGCCAGGCCGAGGTCGCGAAACACTTCAATCGTGATATGCCATTCACCATCCCATTTCATGCTGGGTTGCTGGTCGGAGAACGGCAGCACGGCATTGTAAATTTTCAGCGGCGCACCGTCGCCACCAAATTGTTTCGTGTCCAGCTTTTCCAAAGCCTCATTCATTTTCAGAATCGCATACACCGGGCTTTCCACCACGCCCGCCACGTCGCCGATGACGTAAGTGACCGGCATGAGATTTTTGTGATAGATGCTTTTGTCCGTAATGGTCTGTTTCACCGTCACCAACTCGCGCAACGGCACGAGCGGCGCGGCGCTGCCGGCGGTTGCCGGTTCCGGCAGCGCGTTAGCGTCTCCGGAACGAACACGAAGCGCGAGCAATTCTTCCGGGTTGCTGCGGCTGGCGAGCGGCAGTTGCAGGACGATGTTCACGTCCTCTTTCTCGCGCGGAACGTGTAGTAAATCCACCGACTCGCCGCCCACGGCGATCTTGAGCGTCTGCGAAATCGTCTCCGCGCTGATGCCATGCAACGCGGCCTTTTCCTTATCAATCACGAATTCCACTTTCGGCTGGTCCGCTTCGATATACCAGTCCGTGTCCACCACGCCGGGCGTGTTGTGGAAAATATCAATCACCTTTTGCGCCATCTTCAAACGGTTTTCTTCGGTTGGCCCGTAAATTTCCGCGACTAAGGTTTGCAACACCGGCGGGCCGGGCGGCACTTCGGCCACGGCGACGCGTGCGCCGAATTTCGCGGCAATCTCCGCGACGCGCGGACGCACCCGCTTGGCGATGTCATGGCTCTGTGCCTTGCGTTCGTTTTTGGGAACGAGATTGATTTGCAAATCGGCGATGTTCGCGCCGCGCCGCATGAAGTAGTGGCGCACCAGTCCATTGAAATTGAACGGTGACGCGACACCGGCGTAAATCTCGTAATCCGTCACTTCCAGTTCGGTGCGAACAGCAGCGGCGATTTCACGCGCGGCCTGCGCGGTGCGTTCGAGTGAACTGCCTTCGGGCATGTTCAGGATGATTTGAAATTCGCTTTTGTTATCAAACGGCAGCATTTTCACCTTCACCCAACCGACATAAACCAGCGCCATCGAAACGAGCAGCAGCACGACCAGCGCCGCGAGAAATTGATAACGCCGTTTCGCGCTGGCAATCAGTGGCGTCATCAGGCCGCGATATATCCGGCCAAAGAAATTTTCACTGGCTGATTCGTGATCCGGCGCATGGCTGTCGGCTGAATGGATTATCTTCCGCCATTGTAAAATGCGGATGGCCGCCCAGGGCGTGACGATGAAGGAAATCGCGAGCGAAAAAAACATCGCTGCGCTTGCGCCAATTGGAATTGGCCGCATATATGGCCCCATCAGCCCGCCGACAAACGCCATCGGCAGCACGGCGGCGATCACCGCGAAGGTGGCGAGGATGGTCGGGTTGCCGACTTCGCCCACGGCTTCGATGGCGACAATGGCGCGGCTGCGTCCCTTGCTTTCAGGCAAATGAAAATGGCGGACGATGTTTTCGACGACGACAATGGCGTCATCCACCAAAATGCCGATGGAGAAAATCAGCGCGAACAGCGTGATGCGATTCAGCGTAAAACCGTAGAGGTAAAAAATGAGCAGCGTCAGCGCGAGCGTCGCGGGAATCGCCAGCAGCACGATGATGGATTCGCGCCAGCCCAGCACGATTAAAATGAGAAACGACACGCTCACCACCGCCAGTAGCATGTGCCAGAGCAGTTCGTTAGATTTGTCCTCTGCCGTCACGCCGTAGTTGCGCGTGATGCTGACTTGGACATCCGCCGGGATGATGTAGCCCTTGAGCGTGTCCACTTTCTTCAAAACCTGCCGGGCGACGGAAATCGCATTTGCGCCGGGACGCTTGGCGATGGAAATCGTCACAGCCGGTTCATCGGCGGAAACTTTATTCGCCGCGCCGGAACCGAAGAAGACATACTGGCTCGGCTCTTCCGCGCCGTCTTTGATGTCCGCCACGTCGCGCAGATAAACCGGCTTGCCGGAATACGCGCCCACCACCACATTGCCCACGTCATCGGCCGTTTGTAAAAACGCGCCCGTTTCCACGATGATTTCATGGTTGTCGCTCGTCAGGTTGCCGGCGGAATATTGTTTGTTCGCCTGTTGCAGCATCGGCACCAGGCCGGCGGGCGACAGATTGCGTGACGCCAGCCTTACGGGATCGAGCAGCACGCGCACCTGCCGTTGCGCGCCGCCGATGATGGTTGTTTCGGCCACCAACGGCACTTGCTTGACCGCATCATCAACTTGCGCGGCCAGCCGTCGCAAGGTGAGGTGATCGTAATGCGGACTGTGAATCGTCAGCGCCAGAATCGGCACGTCGTCAATGGTTCGCGCTTTGATTAGCGGCGTGGAAACACCATGCGGAATGCGGTCGAAATTCTGCTGCATCTTCTGGTTCAACTTCACCAGACTGCTTTCCATGTTCTCGCCAACCTTGAACCGCACGATGACTGTTGACTGACCTTCACTCGAAGTCGAATAGATGTATTCGACGCCGGGAATTTCCCAGAGCAGTTTTTCCATCGGGCGCGTGGCACGTTCCTCGACTTCCTTCGCGTGAAAACCCGGCATGGACACCAGCACGTCCACCATCGGCACTTTGATTTGCGGCTCCTCCTCACGCGGCAGCATCACCACAGCAAACACGCCGAGCAGCAGGGACGCGACAACGATGAGCAGCGTCAGCTTGGAATCAACGAATGACTGCGCAATGCGGCCAGCAATGCCCAAATGCGTGCCCGCTGAATTGTCTTGGCTGGCTTTCACGGTTTGATCGTCACAGGTTGCCCGTCCGTCAAGCTCGCCGCGCCTTCAGTCACAACTTGTTCGCCAGAATCCAAGCCAGAGACCAATTCGATTTCGTCACCAACGCGGCTTCCAGTTTTGACGAGGCGCATTTGCGCGTGATTGCCGACGACAACAAAAACCAACTCCATCTGTCCGCGTTGAATCACGGCGGCAGCGGGAACACGAATCGCACTCGCTTCGCCAACCGGAACCGAGACGCGCCCAAACTGCCCGGAACGCAAACCCGTCGCGCCCGGCAAATCAAGTTTCACCAGGTAGGTGCGGCTGTTTGGATCAGCCGTCGGCGACATTTCAGCAACTGTGCCTTCAATTTGGCTGGTGACGGCGGCAATCCGCACGGCGAGCTTGTCGCCCAGCTTCACATTGCCGACCAGTGCTTCCGGCACATCCGCTTCGAGGCGCAGTGTGTCGGGATTTTCCATTTGCAACAGCGGCTTGCCCGGCGCGGCCAGGTCGCCCACATCCGCGAGCTTGCGCGTGATGACGCCATCAAACGGAGCGACAATCAGGGTGTAGTCGAGCATGGTTTTTGCTTCCGCTTCAGCGGCGGCGGCGATTCGGAACTTGGATTGCGCGTTGTCGAACTCCGACTGCGAAAGGATTTTCTGCTGCATCAAATCCGTGTCGCGTTTCAAATCGTTCTCGGCCTGTTGCCGGGCGGCGGCGGCTTGATCCAGCCGCGACTTGATTTCATGTGCGTCCACCAGCACGAGCTTTTCACCAGCCTTTACCAACTGGCCGGGAACGACCAGCATTTGCTCAATTCGACCGCTGACTTTCGCCTCGATGACCGCGCTCAATTTCGGGCGCACGGTGCCCACAACATCTTCCGTGGCTGCGCGTGACTTGCGCTCGACGGTCTGGACGCGGACAGTGGCGGACGGCAGTTCTGATTGATTTTGTTCCGCTGCTTTATGACAGCCGGAGAAAAACGGAATCGCCGCGACGAGGGTTGAAAGCAGAAGGCGTTTCATGGAGTAGCACAACTCTGTCAGGAACAGCACGAGCTGTCAGACTTTTTCTCGTTGCCACAGCACGAGCCGCCGACACCAACCTTTTTCAACACGATTTCCAGCGGACAGAAATTCGTGAACGACGATTGCAACAGGTTGAAGCCGACAAACGCGGTGAACCAAAGCCAGTTCGGGCTGTGGTAATGCGCGAGCAGCAGGCTGGCGAGGATGAATGTGCCGGCGAACCGGCGAATGAGCATGTGCATTTTCATATACCCATACCGAGCCGCCAACCGGGGAAAAGTTACAATTCAACTGCGGATTGGCTCTGGACTTTCACTGACTTGGTTTTTCGTCTAAACTCTATTGCCATGAATGAGAAACAAGATTCTCCGACCGATCCGCGCATTTATATGGCTGCCGAGCGCACTTTCCTCGCCTGGATAAGAACTGGCATCGCATTCATGGGATTCGGTTTTGTGGTTTCCCGCTTTGGCCTGTTTCTGCGCGAGATTGCCATTGGCAATAACGTGACTGTTCCCCAGCACAACAACGGCTTTTCATTACCCGTTGGCATTGCCCTCATCGCCGCCATCCGGCATCATCGTTACATCAAGGCGCTTGACCGGGGCCAATTCAGGCAGGCATACGGGGCCGCATTCACTTTTTTGGTCGCTGGATTTCTGGCGATCATTGGACTCGCCGTGGCGGTTTATCTGGCTGTTTTATTGTGATGGGGTTGGTGTAATTGTTGATTTGAGGTCATGACAGGCTTTGTTCACCAAGGCTGGCGGATGCGGAAGAAGCGGTTGCCGCCAGCGACCGGCAGATTCACGCTCGAATTGACCGGCCCCGCCACCGGGAGGTTTGTTACGACCGTCCATTGAGCACCGGACCCCAGTGTCGCAGATTGTTCCACCACGACATCAGGCAGCGCTGAGGGCCAGACTAGGCTCAATGCCGCATTTTGCGGCGGGGCCATTGCCAGGGCAACTGGCGCAGTGATGAGCAGGTTTCCGGTGTTTGTAACGCTGGCGCTGCCAAGTGTCGCCACCACCTGCCAGGAAAAAGTTCCCGACGTTGTAAAAATATGCTGGGTGAACTGGTTGGCGCTAGGCCCGGAACCATCGCCAAATTTCCAGTTGAACGTCACGGCGCTGGAATTATTCGTCACCGTCGCCACCACCGCAAACGCGACCGGCCAACCGGCGGGAGCGTTCGTCGCGACGTGCGAAACAATGTTCAGCGAGTATGGCCCTTGCGCCACGCTGACCGTGCCGGTGGCGAGCGTCGAGTTTTTCGAGCCATCCCAAGCGGCATAGGTGAACGTGTCGCTACCAGCAAAACCGGCGTTCGGAAAATAGGTCAGAACATTGTTGCTTACACCAAGCGAGCCGTTGGCTGGCTGCGATATGATTCGCAGCGTTGCAGTTGTCGGTGTGACCGTGACCGACATATTTACCGGCGCGCTGTTGGGCGTGCTGCCGGAAACAACATTGACGCTGGGCGGCGTGCTGTTGTTGATGTTGTCATCGCTTGGCCCGTTATGGCAGGTGTAGCAACCGATCAAGGCACCACGGAACAAATTCAACGTCACCGTGCCGCCGTCAAAGCTGGCTGTTAAAGTCCGGTCGCCTTGGATGCGTGATAACACCGTGCCACGACTGTCGGTGCCGTGACACGCCTGACACTTGGCGAGATTGCCGCCGATGTAATCGTGATGCCCGGACACCCAGCTCTGGCCGACCGGGTGCATTCCGTGCGGGCCGTTCGTGGCGGTGCTGCTGCTCACCGCCATCGAGACATGGCAGGACGTGCATTCCACCATGACGCCAGCGTGACCTTGAATTTTGTTGTTTCGCACGTTGTCGTTGACGTGCGTGCTGGGAAACTCCGCGTGCGTCGAGCCATGGCAGGCTTCGCATTGCAGCCCGCCGTGACCGCCGGAAAAACGAAACAGCGAAAGGCCGCCCGCCGGAGTGTTCGGCTGCGTGGAAAAAGTCTGGTTCACCGCCGACCGCACAGTGAAATTCGTGTCAGTGAAAACGGAGGTGTAACGAATTTGTCCGTTGTTGCTCGTCGCCGTGCCGGTGTGACAACTCGCGCAATTCGGTTCCATGAACCAGCCGACACGATTCGCCGCGCCGACCGTAGTCATGTTGCCGTGGCAGCTCTGGCATTGCATTTCCATCGAGCCATCCGTCGCAATTGCACCGCCCATCGCGCCGCGCAGACATTTCGTGGTGGAGCCGGGATGGCAGCGATAGCAAGCCGAGCGGTTGGCCGAACTGTCGAGCGTCATGCTCGAAATCGGATCAACAACGTGTGCGTGAAAACTGTGAATGGAGGCCGTCAACGGTGGAATCGTGCCGTAACTCGGCGCACCCAACGCTTCCGAGGCATGACACGCGGCACACAGAACGGGTTTATTATCTGCGACCACACCGCGATAAAGACCCTGCGGGTTGAATCCACGCGCCGCGAGCGCCGCCTGATATAGAACACTGTGCTGGGCGAATTGATGTTCATCGTGCAGACGCAGAATGTTCAGCCGAAAATCGCGTTCTTGAATGCCGCTCCATACCCAGCCGGCGGCGGGCTTCGCGGTCGTCATCGTGCCGGAGGCATGGCATGCACGGCAGTCCATTTCATCGGAGACGGGCAGCACAATGTCGTTTGTGGCAATCGGCGTCGCGCCACTTTTGGCGATCAGTCGCATCATCGGATAAGGATTTTTGTTATGGGCATCGTCATAAGGCGAGAGCGGGATGCCTTCCGCGCGCCACCAGTTGACTGGCGTCAGCACTCCAGCGGCGGGCTGGTTGGTTTGCTCAAACAGCATGGCCTGCGGCGTGTTGCTGACGCCCGGCATGTTCCAGCCGGCCAGTCCCCCTTCCGGCGCAAGCACCGCGCCGAAGAGCGATTGCGCGTAAGTGTAGTAATTTCCTTTGCCCATCGCGGTGGAATTAAACGAACCGCTCGGATCAGCGACGCCCTGATAAGTGACCGTGTAACCGCTGCCGTTGGTCACGAGCTTCCCGCCGACGATCAATTGCGCTTCGATAGTGTTGTAAGGCGGCAGGATGCTGAACACCGAGTAATCGCTGTCCATGCAGTGCATCCCCAGGTTGTTCCAGCCGAGAATCTGATTGTTCGCCGCCCAAAGCGGCAGCGCCAGCGCAAATACCACCGCCAAAAAAAGTCTGTTTTTCATAGGCAAATACATTTTATTTCCGGCTTCTGACAGACAGCATAACAGTGCAAGATTAAAGCTGGATGAATACTATATGAAAATATATTCATATTACAGATTTGGCAAATTAAACTTGCGGGCCGATTGAAAATTTTGTTTTTCTGTGTCAGCCAGTTGCACCCCAGCCATGACCAACCGAAAAAACAAGCCATTGTCCGCCGGCCAGCTTGACGCGGTGGCCCGGTTGTTTGCCGTGTTGTCCGAATCCAGCCGCCTGGCCTTGCTTCAGTTGCTTCACGCCGGCCCACGAACGGTCAATGAACTTGTGGCAGCCAGCGGCATGAAGCAGGCCAACGTGTCGAAACAACTGGCGATCCTGCACGACAGTCATCTCGTAAAACGCGAACGCGAAGGCACCTCCATCCGCTACGAGATTTCTGATCCGATGGTTTTTTCATTGTGCAATCTTGTCTGCGGCAAGATGGCCAAGGATGCCAAATGCGCCGTCGCCGTGTTTCACCCGGAAATTTGATTCGGTAAGCCGAGACTGCCGCCAACGATTATTCCAATGATGATGCGCAGAATCATGGCTTCAAGCAGCGATGTTCAAGTTTGCCGCCTTCTCCAGCCAGGCTTTGAATGGGCGGGGGCCGTAAAACCCTTCGACTTGATCCACCGGCTCACCACCGCGAAACAACATCAAAGTTGGGACGCCGCTGATTTCATATTCACCGGCTAGCGCGGCGGCATCATCAATGTTCACCTTGGCGAACTTTACCTTGCCGGCGAACTCAGCGGCGAATTGTTCCAGCAACGGCGCAAGCATCTTGCACGGCCCGCACCACGGCGCGTAAAAATCCACCAACACCGGGCCGGCGGCGCGCAGAACTTCGGCTTCAAAATTGGCTTCGGTCAGTTCGATGATGTTTTTCATGGCAGAATCCATCGTTGCTACCATTACTGATCCGCTAACGCATAAAAAGTTACAAACCAATTGCCCAAATGGAATCCCATGAGTGAGGATGGGCGATCGGAGCTCATGGTCGGTAAGCGGTAAATAGCAATAAATGGAGAGCAGTATTTAGCAGGACGGCTAAATTGTTGATAATAATCATGACTGCTACCGCCCAGACCAAATACAAAAATCAGGCTCGGGTAATCAAGGCGTTGGCGCATCCCACACGTCTGTTCATCGTGGATGAATTATCACGCGGCGAACGCAGTGTTCGTGAACTGACAGACATGATCGGGGTAGAGATGCCGACAGTTTCACGCCATTTGGGCGTGCTACGCAACGTGGGTATTCTGGCGGATGACAAGCGCGGCTTGCAGGTGTTTTATCGGCTGCGTGTGCCGTGCGTGCTGAATTTCTTCAAGTGCGTTGAGGCGGTGCAACGCAGCGATGGCAGACCGGGCAAAATAATTGTCGCGCGCGAAACGAACTGCGCATTATGAATCGGGTAAAATAATTTATATGAAACTCCTCATCCTCGGCACGGGCTGCGCGAAATGCGCCACGCTGCAAGCGTTGACGACGCAAGCCGCCCAGGAAATCGGGCTGGTTTGTGAAATCAAGAAGATCTCCGATTTGAAAACCATCATGCTGTTTGGCGTGATGACGACGCCCGCGCTGGTGGTTAACAACGCTGTCAAAATCGCGGGCAAAGTGCCGTCGCTGGAGGAGCTGAAAGACATTCTCCGGCAAGCGCAAACGGAAGCACCAACGAACGAAGCAAATCCATTATGAAAAAAAACACCCGAATCGGTCTGGCCCTGATTTTAGCGGCCACGGTGGTCACGGCTCTGGCACTCACGCAAGGCAATCGTCCGGCGGGCACCAGCGGGGCTTGTTGTCCGGCGCTGGCGAGCCTCTCCGCCTTTTCAAACCTTGCCCTGACGAACGCGCCGACGGCCCCGCCACAGACGAACGCGCTGCCCAAACTGGTGGACCTGGGCGCGGGCAAATGTATTCCCTGCAAAATGATGGCCCCCATTCTGGAGCAGATGAAAAAGGATTACGCGGGCACGCTAGACGTGGAGTTTATTGATGTGTGGAAGAATCCCGACGCGGGCAAGCAATACCAGATCGAGGTGATTCCGACGCAGATATTTTACGATGCCACCGGCAAGGAATTGTTTCGGCATATCGGGTTCTATGCGAAGGCGGATATTCTGGCCAAGTGGAAAGAACTCGGCGTGGATTTGAAGTCGGGGAAATAATCCGCTAAAGGCCAAGCCAGCATGGAGAAACTTTTTACCACATTAAGCCACGCGGTTGAAGGCACGCCACTGATCGCGCTATCGGCGGCGGTGGTATGGGGAATTTTGAGCATCATTTTAAGTCCCTGCCATCTGGCGAGCATCCCGCTGATTGTGGGATTCATCAGCAAGCAGGGAAAAGTGACGGTGCAGCGCGCCTTCTGGACATCGGTGCTGTTTGCCGTGGGCATTTTGTTCACCATTGCGGCCATTGGCGCAATCACGGCGGCGGCGGGACGAATGCTGGGTGACGTGGGCCAATACGGAAATTATTTCGTGGCGGTGATTTTTTTCGTGGTGGGGCTGCATCTGCTGGGCGCGATTCCGATGCCATGGTCGGGGCCGGGCCAGGTCGGCATGAAGCGGAAGGGTTTGCTCGCGGCTTTCATTCTCGGTCTGTTGTTTGGCATCGCGCTCGGTCCCTGCACGTTTGCCTACATGGCCCCAATGCTGGGCGTCACGTTCAAGCTGGCGAAGACTGCGCCGATTTACGGGGTGTCGCTGCTGCTGGCCTATGGCGTAGGGCATTGCGCAGTGATTGTGGCGGCGGGAACTTCGACCGAAATGGTGCAACGCTTTCTCAACTGGAATGAGCAGTCCAAAGGGGTTGCCGTGGTGAAAATCATCTGCGGCGTCCTGGTGATTCTCGGCGGCGTGTGGCTGATTTACTCGGCCTGATAAAAGCACTGGGAAATGCGGTCGGGTTACACCCCATAGCTCCCATCATCGCATGATCTAAAATCTGTGGATGAAACACAAACATCACAGCCAGAATCAACACAATGCCGGACCCGTCCGCGCGGCAGCCATGGAGGATTTCACCCCCGCACCGGACGAAGTGGCCAAGCAGGCCTACTGCAATTATGTAAATGAGGGTTCAGAGCCCGGCCACGATGTGCAGCACTGGCTGGCAGCGGAAGCGCAATTGATTTCGGAACATCACCAGCAGCGTCTGAGCTGACCACTGACCGGGGTGCGGCGCAATGCCGACTTGACGACGGGGGCGCGGCAGCCTATCTTCATTTCGCTGTATGGCGAAATGATGAAATAGATTATGCGCGACTTCATGTATATCACCAAGGCGCTGGCGGATGCCACCCGCGTGCGCATCCTGATGGCCCTGCGCGGCGGGGAACTGTGCGTCTGCCAGATCACCGAACTGTTCGGGATGGCCCCCTCCACGGTTTCCAAGCACCTGTCCATCCTCTTTCAAGCCGGGCTGGTGGAATCCCGCAAGACGGACCGCTGGGTTTATTACCGCCTGCCGGACAAGAAAGGTCCCGCCACAGTGCGAGCCGCGCTCGCCTGGGTGACTAAAGCCAACGAGAAAGAACCGCAAATTTTAGCCGACACCAAACAAATCAAAAAAATACTAAAAACCGACCTCGCTGAAATATGCAAACGACAATGCAAAAAGTGAAACCGACCGTCCTCATCCTCTGCACCGGCAATTCCTGCCGCAGCCATCTGGCCGAAGGCATCCTGCGCGCAGTCGCGGGCGACACGCTCAATGTCCAGAGTGCCGGCTCGAAACCGGCGGGCTATGTGCATCCGCTGGGCATCCAAGTGATGAAGGAAATCGGCATTGATATTTCCGCGCATCATTCCAAGCACATGAATGACTTCCTCAACCAGCCGGTGGAAACGGTCATCACGGTCTGCGGCAACGCGGATCAAGCCTGCCCAATTTTTCCCGGCCAGTTGAACCGCCATCATTGGGGCTTTTTTGACCCGGCGCACGCGACGGGCACTGACGAGGAAAAGCTGGCGGTGTTCCGGCAAGTGCGGGACCAGATCAAGATGGTATTCGAGGCTTACGCCGATGGGCGGCGTGACCAGGCGAAAGCAAAATAAACAATATGAAACTAACCACGCAAATTCTCCATGTGTTCGACCCCGCGATGTGCTGCTCAACCGGCATCTGTGGGCCGGAAGTTGACACCAAACTCGTGCAATTCGCCGCTGATCTCGACTGGCTGAAAACGCAGGACGTGATTGTCCAGCGGCACAACCTCTCGCAAAACCCGGCGGCGTTTGTGGAAAACGAAGCCGTGAAAACCACGTTGACGGAAAAGGGCGAAGCCGCGTTGCCGGTGATTTTGCTCAATGGCAAAGTCGCGACGACGGGACGCTATCCCGACCGCGCCGAACTGGCTGGCTGGTTCAAACTAAAAGTCACAGCATCGGCAGCTCCCGCAAAGTCGGATTGCTGCTGTGGCGGTGGCACCTGTTAAATTTATGAACATTGCCCCCGAACAATCGCTCGCCCGCTTTCTGGAAGCGCCGACCCGCTTCCTTTTCTTCACGGGCAAGGGCGGCGTGGGCAAGACCTCGCTGGCGTGCGCCTCGGCCATTGCGCTGGCGGATGGCGGGCGGCGGGTGCTGCTGGTCAGCACTGATCCGGCCTCTAATCTGGATGAAGTGCTGGGAGTCAATCTGACTTCGACGCCGACTGCGATTGCCAGCGTGCCGCGACTGGCGGCGCTGAACATTGATCCGGCGGCGGCGGCGATGGCGTATCGGGAAAAACTGGTCGGGCCATATCGCGGCAAATTGCCGGACGCCATTTTGCGCGGCATGGAGGAACAGCTTTCCGGCGCTTGCACGATGGAAATTGCAGCCTTCGACGAATTTTCCCGGCTGCTCGGCCAACCGGAAGCCACCACCGATTTTGACCACGTCATTTTTGACACGGCACCGACGGGCCACACGCTACGGCTGCTGTCGCTACCCGGCGCGTGGACGGGTTTTCTGGACAGCAGCACGACGGGCAATTCCTGTCTCGGTCCACTGTCCGGATTGGAGAAGCAGCGGGTGGTTTATGAAAACGCCGTGACATCGCTGGCCGATGGCAAACGCACCACGCTGGTCCTGGTGAGCCGGGCGCAACGAGCGGCGCTGGCGGAAGCGGAACGCACGAGCGATGAACTGGCAGCCATCGGCGTGCGCAATCAGCGGCTGATTTTGAACGGGCTGTTTCAAGCCGCCGATTCGGACCCGGTTGCCCTCGCACTGCAAAAGCGGGGCACGGATGCGTTGACGGCGGCGGAAACATTTTTGACGCAAATGCGATTGTTCAAAGTTCCATTGCGCTCTCAAAATCTGGTGGGCATTCCGGCGCTGCGGGCGCTGGTGACAGCGAATTATTTTCACGCCAACAACCAACCGGATGCAGTTGCCAGCGTGGTCTTGCCGGCCACTGAATCACTGACCGAATTGGTGGATGGCATTGCCAAAGCCAGCCGGGGCGTGGTGATGACAATGGGCAAAGGCGGCGTGGGCAAAACCACCATTGCGGCAGCCATCGCGACGGAACTGGCGCGGCGCGGCTGCCAGGTGCATTTGAGCACTACCGATCCGGCGGCGCACATCGCGGCGGCGGCGGGGAAAATTCCTGGAATGCAGGTCAGCCGGATTGATCCCCAAGTCGAGACGAAGGCTTACGTCGAGCAAGTGATGGCGACGGCGGGCAAAAACCTCGACGCCAATGGCCGCGCCTTACTGGAAGAAGATTTACGTTCGCCCTGCACGGAAGAAATCGCGGTTTTCCGCGCCTTTGCCCGCACGGTGGCGCAAGGCAAAGATGCCTTTGTGGTGCTGGACACCGCGCCGACGGGCCACACGCTGCTGCTGCTGGACGCGACGGAATCGTATCACCGCGAAATCGCCCGCAAGGCGAGCGACATGCCGGAAGAAGTGCGCGAATTGCTGCCCCGGTTGCGGGATGCTGAATATACCCGCGTCCTGGTCGTCACGCTGCCCGAAGCCACGCCGGTTCACGAAGCGGCCATGCTGCAAACCGACTTGCGCCGGGCACAAATCGAACCGTTTGCCTGGGTCATCAACCAGAGTTTTGCCGGGAGCGGTTCGCATGATCCGCTGCTCGTGACGCGCGGACACGGCGAAGTTCAATACATCCGTGAAGTGGTCGAGAAACTTTCCAAACGCACGGCACTCGTGCCGTGGGTGACGGAAGAACCGACCGGCCCGGAACGGCTGCAACAATTTTTTCAAACCACAACCAAATCAATTAAGCCATGAAACAACGTGTCTTGTTCGTTTGCATCCACAACAGCGCCCGCAGCCAGATGGCCGAGGCGTTTCTAAACCAAATCTGCCCGAACGACTTTGAAGCGCACAGCGCAGGAATGGAGCCGGGCAAGCTGAATCCGGTCGTCGTCGAGGCGATGCAGGAGATTGGCATTGATATTTCCGGCAACCCGACGAAGTCGGTGTTTGATATGTTCAAGACCGGCAAGATGTTTGCCTACGTCATCACCGTCTGCGATGAGGCGAGCGCGGAACGCTGCCCGATATTCCCTGGCGTCACCAAGCGCCTGCAATGGAGTTTTCCTGACCCGTCCAGCGTGCAAGGCACGCACGAAGAGAAGCTGGCGAAGACCCGCGAAGTGCGCGATGCCATCAAAGCCAAAATCGAGCAATGGTGTTCGCAAATGTGCGTGGCGGCCTGATTCAACTTTTTTAACACCTGCGAACGATGTCAATTTCTCCCGCCCCCAAACGGCTGGCCTTTTTTGAACGCTACCTCACCGTTTGGGTGCTGGTGTGCATGGTCGTGGGTGTCGCCTTCGGCAAACTGCTGCCGGGCGTCACGTCCACGTTGAGCAAGCTGGAATTTGGGCAAGGCTCACAGGTGAACGTGCCGATCGGCATTCTGCTCTGGCTGATGATTTATCCGATGATGCTCAAGGTGGATTTCAGCGCCATCGGCGGCATCGCGAAACGGCCAAAGGGACTGATGGTAACTCTGTTCGTCAACTGGCTGGTGAAGCCGTTCAGCATGGCCTTTCTCGCGTGGCTTTTCATGCAGCATATCTTTGCCCATTGGATTGACGCCGAGACGGCGAAAAATTACACCGCCGGCCTGATCATCCTGGCGGCGGCACCCTGCACGGCGATGGTGTTTGTCTGGTCTTACCTGACGGACGGCGACCCGGTTTATACGCTGGTGCAAGTGGCGGTGAACGACCTGATCATGCTCGTGCTGTTCGCACCGATTGTGATGTTTCTGTGCGGTGTGGCGAATGTGGTCGTGCCGCCGAAAGTGCTGATTACTTCCGTGATTGTGTTTATCGTCGTGCCGCTGACGGCGGGCTGGCTGACGCGGACGCTGCTGTTGAAATCACGCGGCAAGGAATGGTTTGAAAAGAATTTCCTGCCGAAGTTTCATCCGGTGATGATGTGGGCGCTGCTGCTGACGCTGGCCCTGATTTTTGCGTTTCAAGCCGACAACCTGACGACGAAATGGTTTGCCGTCATTCTGCTGGCCGTGCCGATTCTGATCCAGGTTTATTTCAATTCCAGCCTCACCTATCTGCTCATGCGCAAATTGAAAGTGCCGCATAATGTGGCCTCGCCCGGCGCACTGATTGGGGCGAGCAATTTCTTTGAACTGGCGGTGGCCGTGGCGATCACCTTGTTCGGCCCCAGCTCTGGCGCGGCGTTGGCGTGCGTGGTCGGCGTGCTGGTGGAAGTGCCGGTAATGCTCTCGGTCTGCAAGGTGTGCAACCAGTCGAGGAAGTGGTATAGCCGTGCATAACTGCAAATATTCAGAGGTGATAAATTAGTGCCACCAAATTCCGAGCTGCCAACACGAAGCCCAGCAACACCACGCACCAGGCGAAGCCCCGCCGCAAGACGGCTGCGGAAAGTTGTTTTGCGAGCGCCGCACCCACAAGCATTCCCGCAATCGCCGCCAGCAGAAAACCGAGCGTGAGTCGCCAGTCGAAGTTCACATAACGCAATTGGCCGACCAAACCGCCCACACAATTGACGGCGATGATTGCCAGTGACGTGCCAATGGCCGGCTTCATTTCCAGCCCGGCAAACAAAACGAGTGCCGGCAGGATGAGAAAACCGCCGCCGACGCCGAGAAATCCGGTCAGCACACCCACGGCCACGCCAATCGCCAGACAGCGCACCGGGCGACATTCATGCGCGACCGCCTTCGCTTCGCCGTTTCGCAACAGCCGGATTCCGACAACGAGCATCAGTGCGCCAAAGAGAAACATCAGCATGGGCGCGGAAACCAGATGGGTGAATTTTGCGCCAACAAACGCGCCAACAATTCCGCTCACCGAAAAGAACGCGGCTGCCCGCAAATCAAAGTTACCACGTCGCAGATGGAGCAAACTTCCGAGCGCGCTGGTTCCTCCCACGATTACCAGTGTCATGCCGACAGCCTGATTTACCGGGATGCTTGCGACATAAACCAGAACCGGAAGCGTGACAATGGAACCGCCGCTGCCCAACAAGCCAAGCGACAAGCCGACCAATCCAGCCAGCAGCAGCGCAAAAAAGTGCATTGGCAAAAACTACTTCTCGACCGGCTTCCCGGCTTTTGCCCACGCCCTAAATCCAGCGGGCAGGTTATAGAGATTTGGGAAATCCAGATGGTTGAGCTTGTCACACGCTCTGGCGCTGCGCACGCCGCTGGCGCAATGCACCAGATAAATCTTGCTCCGGTCGAGCAATGCGGCTTTGGCTTGAAAGTCGGACGCGGTAACGTCGAGGTTCACCGCTCCCGGAATATGGCCGGCTTGAAATTCCTCCGGCGTGCGCACGTCCAGAATCACGTTTTGTTTGTCATCCACCATTCGCGCGAATTCCTCGACGCTCAGATTTTTATAGGCGGCGTTGGCAGCAAGCGTCGCAGCAGTTCCGGGATGCCGCTGGAGTTTCGGCAAAACTTCTGCCGGGCCACCGCCAGCGTAGCCGGTTTCCTGCAAGACCGTTTCGCCCGCATCATTCAACAGAACGATGGTGGGAAAACCTTCGCTTGAATCCCGGCTCAAATTGAATCTGGCTTTCAGCGCGAAGTTGGCCTGTTTTAATTCTTCGCTTTGACTGGATTTTTGCGGGAAATCCACGTCCACGAGAACCAACGCGCGGCGGGCGTATTGGATAAATTCCGGGGAGGCAAACACCTGACGTTGCATTTCGACGCAGGGCGGACACCAATCAGAACCGTGAAAAAAGAGCAGGACGGATTTGCCTTCAGCTTTTGCACGAACCAGCGCTTTCGGAAGGTCAGTCAACAAAGTCAGTTCGGTTTGGTTTGACTGGCGCACGGCAGTCGTCGCCGTGATTTCTGATGTTTGGGCATCCGCCGCCACGGCCACGCCCGCCAGCAGAGTTGCGAAAAGTAAGGCGGTGATTGGACTGGTTTTCATTTTTTAATTTTGCGTCAGATGTTGATTCACGACAATGCACATTTCATTCACAAATTGCTTGGAACAGCGAGTTAGTAAATGCACGGAATGAATCGCCGCACGCGCCGCTCATAGTCTGCGTATTGCGGGAATTGATGCCGCAGCCAACATTCTTCGTGTCGGGCTTTGGCGTCAAAGAAAATTGCCAGCACCAAGGAAACGGCCAACGCTGGCCAGCTTTGCCAAACGAGTGACCAGCCCACGGCAGCACAAAAAACGGAAGTGTAAAGCGGATGCCGAATCAGAGCGTAAATGCCGTGTTGGACAAACTGCGCGGTTGCAACTGGCTTTGGAAAAGGTGTTAGATTTCGCCCCAACGTCAACGCACCGGAGATGCCACAGATCGCCGAGGCCAAGAGAAAAACCACACCGGAAAGAAAAATCAAATGCAGCTTCGATGTCGCGTGACAGGTGATGCCCAAAATGGCGATGGCAAAGAGAAGCAGGAATTGTCCAACCACCCACCAACCGCCGCGTTGGACAAAACCGTTACTCATTTCGGCGGGCTAGAATTTGCACAACCGCGCCGCGCCCCGTGTGCCCATCGCCTTCGATGACATCGCGCTCGATTTCGCGCCCAATTTCAAATTCCAGTCCCGCGAGTTCTTCACGGAGGCCGGCCAGAGTCATCAGTAATTCCAGGGATTTAGGCCCGCCGGTGTCGAATGCCAATTGCGCCGGAGTATAGGCTTCGAGAACGAACACTCCGCCTTGTCGCAGACCACACTCCGCTTGGGCGTGAACTTTGCGTCGAATCACTGGCGGCAAATGGGCAAACGTGGCGACGATGCCAGACCAAACACCTGGCTTGATGGTGAAGTTTCCCAGGTCAGCAAGCACCGTTTCAATTTCCACACCGCGCGCCGCCGCAAGTCGCCGGGCTTTGGCCAAACCCGCTTCGGATTGATCCACCGCCGTCACCTGATGACCGAGTGTTGCGAGGTGAACAGCGTTGCGACCTTCGCCTTCCGCGAGACAAAGCACCGGCCCGACGGGAATCTGTGACGCCATTTCAGCCACGAAAACATTCGGTGTTTCACCATAAATATATTGCGGCGCGGCGAAGCGGTTGTTCCAAGATGCGACATCCATGAATTCAATAGCTCATCCGATCCAACTTCACCTTGCCCCGGAAAATCCAGTAGATGCAAACCGTGTAGGCGATCACCACCGGCACGCCGATGCACGCAATGACCAGCATGATGCCCAGCGTTTTCGGCGACGAGGCGGCGTTGTAAATGTTCAGGCTGTTTTCAGGATTCGGCAGGCTGTAAATCATGTTCGGAAAAATGTTCAGCGCGAACAACGCCATCAGCGTGACAATCGTGGCGCACGATGACAAGAATGCACGGCCATCGTTGCCGTGGTGAAATTCGCGCGGGATGTTGGCGATGGCCAGCATGTTCGCCAGCGCGACAGAAAAGAGCCACGGATTTTCGCGGACACGCGCGGCCATGTGTGGCACAAACAGCAGCGTTGCCATCGTGAGCGTCACGGCGCAGATGACGAAAAAGATGATGCAGCGCATGGCCCAGACGCGAAGCTTGTCGTGCAGTTCGCCTTCGGTTTTCATCACGCCGTAAATCGCGCCGTGCATCATAAACAACGCCACCGTTGTTACGCCGACGAGCAGCGGATAGGGCGAAAGCAGGCCAAGAAAAGTCCCGGCGAATTCGCCGTTGGCGTCCACCGGCACGCCCCAGGCGATGTTGCCGAGCGCCGTGCCAATGAGCAGGCTCGACAAAATGCTGCCGACGGAAAAACTTACATCCCACATTTGCCGCCACCAGCGTTCGGGACGCTTGCTGCGAAATTCAATCGCCACCGCGCGGAAAATCAGCGCCGCGAGCAGTAGCATCAGTGCGAAATAAAAACCGGAGAACGCCGTGGCATACACATTCGGGAACGCGGCGAACAGCGCGCCGCCGCCGGTGACGAGCCAGACTTCGTTGCCGTCCCACACGGGGCCGATGGAATTAAGCATGACGCGCCGTTCTTCATCCTTGTTCGTGAACAGATGCAGCGCGCCGATGCCGAGGTCGAAGCCGTCCAGCACGGCGTAGCCGGTCAACAAAACGCCGACAAGAATAAACCAGATGGTATTTAGATCGAGGTGCATGGCGTGATTTAATTTTTGGTGGGCAGCGCAAGTTTGCCGGATGGAATCAAATCCGCGTCATCCGGGCCGTGTTGGATTTTGTCGTTGAGCAGATAAATGAAAACGGCGAACAGCAACGAATAAATCAGCGTGAACAAAATCAGCGACGACAAAACGACATTCGCCTTCACCACGGCGGACAAACCGGCGGGCGTTCGCATCAAGCCATAAACAATCCACGGCTGCCGCCCGACTTCGGCCGCAAACCAGCCGAGCTGATTGGCGAGCTGCGGGCCAAGCACGGAGAAAACCAGAATCCACAGCAGCCAGCGACGTTCGTGCAGCGTGCCTTTGCGGAAATATAAAAAACCGAGCGACGCCATGGCAATCAGGGTAAAACCAATACCAACCATCGCGTGAAAAAACAGGAACGACGGCGTGACGGGCGGGCGGTCTTCCGGCTTAAACTCGTTCAGCCCGATGACCGGCGTGTGAAAATCGTTGTGCGTGAGAAAGCTCAACATTCCCGGCGCGGAAATGCCGATGACCTTTTCATTTTTCTCATCCGGCCAGCCGAGCAGCACGAGCGGCGCGTTGGAAGTAGTTTCGTAAAGTCCCTCAAAGGCGGCGAGCTTGGCCGGCTGATTTTTTTCCAAACCTTGCGCGCTCTTGTGGCCGGTCACAGCTTGCAGCAGCGTCGAGACGAGTGCGACAGTCAGACCGACTTTCAGCGATTTGCGGGCAAACTCGATATGTTTCCCTTTGAGCAAATACCACGCGCTGACACTCACCACGAGAAATGAGCCGGCGCACCACGCGCCGCAAATGGTGTGGAACAAGCGGTCAAGCATTGAGGGATTGAAAATGAGTTGCCAGAAGTCCGTGATTTCCGCCCGCGCGTGCATCCCTTCGCCAACGATGTGATAACCGGCGGGCGTTTGCATCCAGGAATTCGCCACGACGATCCACACGGCGCTGAAATGTGCGCCGAGCGCCACCATGCACGTCGAGAAAAAGTGCAGCTTGCGACCGACCTTGTCCCAGCCGAACAACAGCACCGCGAGAAAGCCGGATTCGAGGAAGAAGGCAAAAATGCCTTCCGCCGCGAGCGCACTGCCAAACACGTCGCCGACGAAACGCGAATAGGTCGCCCAATTCGTGCCGAACTCGAATTCCATCACGATGCCCGTCGCCACGCCGATGGCAAAAGTCAGCGCGAACACTTTTGTCCAGAACCGCGCCATCTGGTGATAAAGATTGTTGCCGGTTTTGAGCCACGCGCCTTCCATCAGCACGAGCATGATGCCCAGCCCGATGCTCAATGGCGGATAGATGTAGTGAAATGCAATGGTCGCGCCGAACTGAATTCGTGAGAGGGTTAAAACATCCATAACAAAGTATTAAGGTTCTACTAAATTTGCACACTGCCAACCGTTTTTTGCTTGGCTGGCAAAGTTATTGGTTTTACTTAGTTTCATAAGAAGCCGAGTGCTTTGCGGCGGAAGGGGTGTTGGTTGGTAACAGCGAGTTCAGCCGCAGAATTAAATCTTCCTTCGCCATCAAACCGACGGAAGTTCCTGCGGTTTTTCCATTCTGCAAAAACGCCAGCATCGGGATGCCCTCGACTTGAAATTTCTGCGCCAGCTTTGGTGATTCGTCCACGTTGACTTTGACGAACTTGATTTTGCCCGCGTATTGATCCGCCAAACTATCCATTGTTGGCGCAAGTTGACGGCAGGGGCCGCACCATGTCGCATAAAAGTCCATGACCATCGGCACCGCCGACTGCGTTACTTCGGCGTCGAACTCCGCATCCGTGATGTGCTTCACATTTGCGGTGGATTGATTCATCGCCGTGGAATTGCCGCCGCCTGACGACGCATAAACCGCCAGTCCTATGAGCGCACCGACAAATGCGCCGCGCCGCCAGTTCGCCGTCAACGGGCAGGCCCCGGATTTGCAACTGCCAAAATATCCCAGCGCAGCACCCGCGCCGCCGCCAATCAGGAGGTAAATGAAAAGTGTCGAAGTCATATTCAGTCAAGACTCCGACCGAATTTGAGCGGAATGAAGTTCAAGCAGTTCCGTCGCTTGGAAGACACAAGTTTCGCACGGATGCACTTTGGCCGCGCGCAGTTCCCGGCAGTAGCGCGAGCCGAGCCGCGCGGCGAAATTTTGCTTCAATGCTTCCGCCCGGCCGGGTGCGACCATGCAGGCCGCGTGCAACGCACCACAGAGTCCGTCCGGTGCCCGGCCACCGCCAAACGGTTTGAGATCCGCGAGCGCGATGGACGTGTCGCCGGAAACTGCGCGCCAGGCATGAAGCACGGCTTGGGCGCAGTTGAGCCTTTCCGGCGGCTGCCGGAAAACTTTCAGAGCGTGTTCTTTCATAACAGGAATGAGCCGCGAGGGCCTTAAAAGTTACAAAGTCGGATGGATTTGTCCTGCCAGCGCGGTGTTAACCCTCGTTGTGCGGCGTGCTGATGGTGTTCGCTTATGGCGAATGGGACTCATGTAAATGCCACCCGGTCTTCATAATCGGTTGACAAGTTTAAGATAGTTATGAACAATAGTTCATAACAAGTTTATTTATGGGTCGTCCAGTCAGCCGCCGATCAATTGAAAAACCTCCCATCATGGAGGGGTTTAAGCCTTTTGGCATTCCAATGCGCGATCTGGAATCGGTCATTTTGCTTTTCGAGGAGTATGAGGCCGTGCGCTTGGCGGACTATTTGGGTCTCTCCCATGAGGAGGCATCCCAGCAGATGAAAGTGTCCCGCCCTACCTTCACCCGCGTCTATGAAAAAGCCCGGCGAACCCTTTCAACTGCCTTGGTGGAGGGGAAAGCGCTTTTAATTGAAGGCGGCAATTACCAGACAAACGATTGTTGGAATCGGTGTGAACGGTGCTCCAAACTTTTTGTCTGCTCTGACGAGAAGGCCGCGTGCCCATTCTGTCACCGATCCACCGTGCGGCGTTTGAATCCCGATTCATCCGCGACCGAAACCAACGGTTTTTGCATTTGCACCAAATGTAACACCAAGATTGCCCATGTGCGAGGCAAGCCTTGCCGGGAGAGCCAATGTCCATCCTGCGGAGCCAGAATGGTCCGCGAGAACTGTCCCTCAACAAAAACAAAAAACGAAAGCTGAAAAATGAGTATCTTAATTGCGGTTCCCACCCGGTTCGACAACACCGTTGATGACCATTTTGGTCATTGCCGGCAATACAGTCTATTTACGGTCGGAGATCACAACGCCGTGCAGGAAGCCGGGATTCTGCCTTCGCTCACGGGCTGCGGATGCAAGTCCAATATCGCAGTGGTTTTGAAGGCCAAGGGCGTTTCGATTCTCTTGGCGGGCAACATGGGTGCCGGAGCGGTGGATGTTCTCCAACGCCAAGGAATCGAAGTCCACCGTGGGTGTTCCGGTGATGCCCGCAAAACCGTGGAGACTTTTCTTGCCGGCGAATGGAAAGACTCCGGCTTGACCTGTGCCGCGCATCATCACGAGGACGGCCACCAATGCCCTTCCCAATGAAGCCAACTCCACTTGCGCCTGACCTCGCTCAAATTCATTTGGTGAATAGCCAAACGGAAGCACATCCATTTTGTTTTGTGTGCAGCGGCTCCAATCCGATGGGGCTGGCGCTGCGTTATGCACCGCAGCGGGACGGCAGCGTGAGCGCGTCATTTCTTGGCAACAGCGCGCTGGAAGGTTATTCGGGATTGCTGCACGGCGGCTTGATCGCGGCCATGCTCGACGGCGCGATGACCAACTGCCTGTTTGCGCGTGGCATTCGCGGCCTCACGGCGGAATTGAAAGTGCGCTACCATGAAAGTGTCGCGGCCTCCGAAGAAGTTTTTTTACAAGCATGGCTGGAGGATGACTCACACGGCCTTTATCAGTTGCGGGCCAACCTCACGCAAGGCGGCGCGGTCAAAGCCAGCGCCACCGGCAAATTTATGAAACAACATGAGTGAAACCATTCGCATCACGGTGCTCGTCGAGAACAGCGTCCATCGTCAGGGTTTGGTCGCGGAACACGGGCTGTCCTTTCACGTTCAATCCGGGAAACACAGCCTGCTATTCGACACCGGCCAAACCGACTTGGCGGTGATCAACGCGGAAACCTTGCGGCTGCCATTGGATCGCGTGAAAGCCATTGTGTTGAGCCACGGCCATTACGACCACACCGGCGGCGTGCCGGCGATGCTGGAGGTCGTGCCCGAAGCGCAGGTTTATCTACATCCCGCCGCGTTTGAAAACAAATTCAGCCGCAACCAGGCCGGATCGTCGCGTGAGATCGGCATGAGCGATTGCGTGGCGCAAGCCATTCGCCAGCGGGCGGGCGGATTCATTCAAACCACAGGCCGCACCGAAATTTTTGAAGGCGTCTTTGCGACGGGCGAAATCCCGCGCGCAACCACTTATGAAGACACCGGCGGCGCTTTCTTTCTCGATGCCGCAGGCACCTGTCCCGACCCGCTCATGGATGATCAGGCACTGGTGATTGACCTTGGCCGAAGCGTTATTTTACTGCTGGGCTGCGCTCATGCCGGCGTGGTCAACACGCTTGATCACGTCCAGCCCCTGACCGGCGGCAAACCCGTGAGTGCTGTCATTGGGGGACTGCATCTCGGTTCCGCTTCCGAAGAACGAATTCAGCAAACCATTGCGCGCCTGCGCGACGCCCAACTGGAAATGCTTGCGCCCGCCCACTGCACCGGCTGGCCGGCAACGCCAAAATTGTGGCAGGCGTTTCCAGAAATTATTCGATCCGCCAGCGTCGGCACGGTCTTTGAATTCAAACGGGATTAGATTTTACTGTCCGGCTCAAGATTTCATCGTTTCAAGCAATGCCGCCGTTGACGCGGATGTTTTGGCCGGTGACCCAGCCCGCCGCATCCGAAACCAGGAAGGCCACCACGTCGGCAATTTCCGCCGGTTGTCCGAGTCGGCCCAGCGCCGCCGCTTTGGCGAACTGTTGAATTTGTTCCGCTGTTTTGCCGGCCTTGAACAATTCGGTTTCTGTCGGGCCGGGCGAAATCACATTGACCGTGATGCCGCGCGGGCCGAGCTCCCCGGCGAGCGAGCGCGTGAGCTGTTCCACCGCGCCCTTCGTGGCGACGTAAGCCGCATAGTTCGGCATCATCCGCGCCGTCGTGGAGCTGGAAACATTGATGATGCGTCCGCCGTTGGCTAGGCGCGTCGCCGCTTGCTGGCAGGCAAAGAAAGTGCCTTTCACATTGACCGCAAAAATCCGGTCGAACTCCGCTTCGGTCACAGCACTGACCGGCTTGGTGAACATGAGGCCGGCGTTGTTGACCAGAACGTCCAGTTTGCCGAAGTGCGCGATGGTTTCATCGAACAGCCGGACGATTTCGGAAACGCGCCCGACATCGGCCTGAATGGCCAGCGCCTTTCCGTTGGCGGATTCAATTTCGCCCACGAGCTTGCGCGCAGCGTCCGCTTGCGTGGCATAATTCACTACCACCGAAACCCCGTCCCGGCTCAAGCGTTTGGCGATAGCGCGTCCGATGCCGCGCGACGCGCCGGTAACCAGTGCGACTTTTCCTTCCAGAGAATTGTTCATGGTTTGAAGCTAATAAAAAATTCCGGCGCTGGCCACGAAATCAATTGCCGTCCGCCCGGCCAGAATTGTGGATTCTTCTTCGCCTGCCGTAGCGGAAAGTCGTCAGTGTTTTCGAACCATCCGCAGCATTTTAATGTTGAGGATCACAAAGCGAAAAAGCTGCCAGAGCAGATTCGTGCGCATTCGCTTCGTGAATGCCGTGGGCGTTGGCGGATAAAAAGTCTGTTCGTAAGGCTGGCGTTCGGGTTTGGATGGTTCGGTCATAATGTGTTTCTCCTTTGGTTCGTGAACAAAATCAAATTTTATTCCGGCACTAGACGCCAAAATGGATTCGCCTTGGCTTTGTAAATGAAGCCGAAGTGCAGCAGATGCTTGATCCAGTGGCCGGCCAACCCGATTTCTCCCGAAGTGTAACGCAACTGGCGCCCGGTATCGGGGTAGGTTTGAAAATCAGGAACAATCGGATACATCGTCATGGACACGGCGGTGCCGTTCCAGAAATTTGAACCAGCCGAAGCGATGCAGGCCGCGCCCATCTTGGCCAGCGACGCATGACGGGTGGGAATGGTGCTCTTGCCCTGCATCATATCCGTGACATTGAAAGCAACCTGCCGGGCCATGACGCCGGACGGCATACCAGTGCGGGGCGGCGCGGGGAAAATTGGCGTGCCTTTGGGATTTATCATCGGTTTGGAAATCGCGTGCGGCGGGGCGAAGGCGATGCCGACGGCGTAGATGTTTTTATATTTCGGACTCTGGTAAGTGCTTGGCCAGTCGGACGGCAGCCATTGGTCGTAAGGCTTCGGCTCGTAATGGCCGTCCACCAACATGAAACCGCTCTTGGCAAACATCGTCGCGGTGATGTCGGTTCCTTGTTTGTCAAACGCCTTCAGCCCGACGCCGGCAAACGGCGGCAGCAGCATGGCAAAATCAAAGCGCACCGTCTTTTCTTCACCGTCCAGGTTTTCATACAGAATCGTATCCTTGCCCACTTCTTTGACGTGCGCGCGGGTAATCCACTGGACGCCGCGTTCGGTGTAAAGCGATTCCGTGAACACGCGCGAGTGCGTTATGTAGCCGCCCCGTTTGATGTGCATCCCGCCGATGCCGAAATCACCCAACTCTTGTTCGTTGGAAATCCAGATGATGTTCGCCATGTCGCGCACCTTGCGGCGGCGGAGTTCAAATTCCACGTTGAACAGATATTCAAATGCCGCGCCCTGGCAGGTGCAGGTGCCGTGGCCGGTGCCAATCACAATCGTCTGCTTCTCGCCACGCCGCATCCGCGCGGTCAGTTCATCCAGCGCTTTGGCGGCGTGCGCCGCGTGATCGAATGTGCAAACGGATTGGCTGTTGTGCAGCGGTCCCAGGCCCGGCGTGGCGTCGAAGTTCAACTTCGGACCGGTCGAATTGATGAGATAATCGTAAGTGACTTTTTCGCGCTGTCCTTTTTTCTCCGGCGAAGTGTGTTCCACGGTCACAAACGGCTGTGAATTTTCAGCATCGCCTTCGGGATGAATACTGACCGCCTTGGCTTGATAATAAACGATGCCGGTTTTTTTATAGACCGGCGCCAGCGGAAACGTCACCTGTTCCGGCTTCATCAAACCGACGCCGACCCAGATGTTCGAGGGAATCCAGTTCCACAAACTGTTCGGCGTGACGACGACAACTTCATGGCTGCCGCCCAGTCGCTTCTTCGCATGAAGCGCGGCGGTCTGGCCGGCAATGCCGCCACCGAGAATAACGAGACGTGCCATAAAGTTCCTTTCGCTGGTTTATTTTGTGGGTGAAGCCGATTGGTTCAAGATGCTCTCCGCGCGGCCGTAGCCGCCGAGATTGAAAGCGTTCGTGTAGCCCATGCCGATCAATTTGCTTTTGGCCATGCCGCTGCGCATCCCGCTCGCGCAATGCAGGAGCAATACCTGGCTTTTGTCCTTCACGCGTTTCGGAACGGCGGACTCGATTTCATCCAGCGGGATGTTGATGGCCTTGGCCAGATGGCCGGAGTTGAATTCGCCGGGGCTGCGCACATCAATCACCAGCGCGCCGTTTTTAAGTTTTTCAAGTGCGTCTTTGGCCGAAATCTGGCCGGTTTTCTTGATCATAAATATAATCACGACAATGGCCGCGATGATTAAAATGGGCGTCCAATTCATAGCGTTAATCCTCGTCATCATCATTTCCTGCTTCACCGAGCTGTTTTCTAAAATAATTTCTCACCGGACAATGACCAGTGATGCCGGTGACAACCAAATAAGCGCTGACCAGAAACGTGAGCAACAGCCACCATTGACTGACCACATGCGAAAGCCAGACGCTGATGAGAATCAGTGCTCCGGCTAAAATCCATACGAGGCTGTTCATGCTGGCATTGAGCCGCAGATTCAGGAAAAGTTACAAAGCTTGTGGAACAAAAAAACTTGAATTTGGAACCGAGGACATCAAACCCTCGTCCGAGAGGTCAAATTCCGCAATTTTAATGCTTGGCGTTCATCAAGAATGCCGCCGCAATGATGATACCACCAGTGATGGCACCTGCGGCTATCGCCCACAACAACATCAAGGTCTTCCGGCGGCGCTGCCAAGGCGCGTCCTTCGGAAAGAAGATTTTCCCGACCAAGTTTATGATCGAGAAGTTGCTGCGGTTGTTCAATTTCTTATCTCTGATTAGGCATTCGGAGTTCCACCTTTGGCTGGAATTTCATCGGCTGCCTTAACCATTTCATCCACGAATTTTTTGAAGTCATTCAAGCCCGTCGCGGGAATGATGATGGAATTACGTTTGCCACCGACCTCTTCGGATATTCGCAAAAACCGTCCACGGGGATTTTCTTTCAACGTCAGAACAAAAAACTTGCGCTCAATCTGGATGTCGCCGGTTTTGAGCGTGTCTTCCTGAACAAATGGCCGCGCCGGTTGTTGCGCATAGGGCTGGTGATACGGCTGCCGACGAAATGGCGATGGGCGTTCATTGGAAATCATAATTCAGCCTTTTTTTGGTGTTGGTGTGTTTCTTTCCACCGTTGACGAAGCACCCCGTGAAGCCTTTCCCGGAACTGCATCGGCATCGCATACGGCTGCCCATCTTTGTAAAGCGTGATCGTTTTGCGGATGTTGTCCACGACCACTTTGCAGGGATTGCAGCCCGCCATGTGTTTCTCGAACTCCTCGCAGACCGCCGGATCAACCGTGCCGTCCACGTATTCATTCAGCATCGCCAATAGTTCTTCGCACTTCATGGTTTTTATTTCTTTGATGACCGAGCCGCCAGCCGGTTAAAAGTTACAAAGATTCGGTTAAAATGATCTTTCATTCGTGATGGTGAGGTAAACGAACCAACTGCCGTTCGGGATCGCCCAAAACACGGGTCAAATCTTCGCGCAGTTGCAGCCGGGCGCGGAGCAACCGCACCTTCACATTGGCCTCACTCAAATCGAGCGCGGCGGCAGTTTCCTGAATGGACAAACCCTCGACATCGCGCAGCAAAAATACCAACCGATGCTTCTCATCCAACCGCGTCAGCGCGTCGTCCAGCAAACGGCGGATTTCATTCCGTTCCACCAGATGTTCCGGCGACTGCCGCCAGTCGGCGATGAATTCCGGGTGCGGAATGGAATTGAAATCATCGGACGGCTCCGTCGTCTCTTCCAACGAAACAGTGTTCAGCCCTTTGCGTTTGCGTATGATTTTGAGCGCCGCATGGCTGGCAATGCGCAGCACCCAGGTGGAAAAACTCGCCTCACCGCGAAAACCTTCGAGATTTTCCAGAACGCTCAAAAAAGTTTGCTGCGCGACATCCTCGGCGTCTTGTTCCTGCCGTAACATCCGCATGGCCAGGCCGAAAACGCGCTGCTCGTAGCGGTTGGTCAACGCCTCGAAAGCATCCAGTTCGCCCGCTTTGGCCAAGCGCACCAACTCGGCATCGGATGTTTCAGGAGAGAACTGGTTGGCCATGTCAATTTGACAACATCATTGTATTTGCCTATCACTGCGGCAAGCCGAACTTTGCAATTACATTGCCATGCCGAAAAATCCATCATTTCAAAACCTGAACGGAAAAGCCATCGGATTGATGGCCACGAAATTTCGCGCATTGGGGGAGGTCAGCCGGCTCAAGTTGATTTTCGCCGTCGGCAATGGTGAGAAGAATGTGTCGCAGTTGATCGCCGCCACCGGCTTGTCCCAGGCGAATGTTTCCAAACACCTCAAGATTCTGACCGATGCCGGCATCTTCGTTCGCCGCAAGCAGGGGATTTATGTGTTTTATTCCACGACCGAGTCATCTGTTTTCAAGCTGTGCAAAGTTTGAAACGAATCAATCGGGAAATCTCACCGGATATTTATGTCTTTATGCGCGTGCAGCAGTTTCAAAAATTGGCTCACTGCCGGGCTTGGATTTTTGCTCCGCAATTTTTGTAAATGCAACGGGCGGCGAATCACCAAATCTTTAATCGGGATGACCGCCAGCGAACCGATCTGAAGTTCGCAGCTAATCGCCAGTCGCGAAACAATGGCAATGCCCACCCCGGCGATGACTGCGCGCTTGATTGCTTCGGGACTCGCCAGCGACAGCACCGGCTTCACCGTCAAGCCCCGCTTGCCCAATGCCCGCTCGACCACCGCGCGCGTTCCCGAACCCGCCTCACGCAAAATAAATGGTTCACGGCAAAGCTCGCGGGCGGTGACACGCTTCTGTTTCAGCAACAGATGGCCGCGCGGCGCAATGGCAACCAGTTCGTCTTCGTGGAAGACTTCGGAATCAAGATGCTCTGCTTCCATCAAACCTTCGGTCAGACCAATTTCAATTGAGCCTGCCATCAGTTGATTTTGAATGGTTTCGGTGTTGGCAATTTCCAGTTCAAGTTCGATGTCAGGATGCTGCCGGTGGAACTCCCCGAAAACCTGTGGCAGCAGGTAAGCGCCAATGGTCGTGCTGGCACCCACGGCCAGGCGTCCCCGTTTGAGTCCGCGAAATTCCTCAATCGCCCGCGCCGTTTCTTCCTCAACCACGGCCATGCGTTGAACATATTGCGCCAGCAGCTTTCCCCCATCAGTGAGGCGGCTGCCGCGTGGCAATCGTTCCAAAAGACGAATCCCCAAGGCGTCTTCCAATTCTTTGATTTGTTTGGAAACGGCGGGCTGGCTGACATGCAACCGTTCGGCACCGCGACTGATGCCGCCAGCCTGGGCAACGGCGTGGAACAGCGCCAAATGATTTCGGTTCATCGGATAACAATAAGCTATGTATTACATATAAACAATGTCTTTGTGCTATATCAGGCGAAAGCTAAATTAAGGTTCAAATATGAATATGTTGCATTCCGAAAACAAAAACAGCGGGTGGATTGTTTCGCCGGGCCATACGGCGAAGGTCATTGTTTTCGTGCTGGTCGCGGCTGGACTAATCGCATGGGCGACTCCGCCGGTTGCTTTGGTCGCCGGGATGATTTTTACGCTGTGCCTGGGCAATCCGTTCCACCACCGGGGACACAAGATCGCCAAAAACCTGCTGCAAATCTGCGTCGTCATGCTGGGGTTCGGAATGAATCTGCCCGTCATCCTGCGGGCGGGTTGGAATGGGTCACTGTTTGCCGCTCTGACCATCGGAACAACTTTGTCGTTGGGTTATTGGATTGGCCGGCGACTCGATATAAACCGCAACACGTCCATTTTAATTTCGGCGGGAACCGCGATTTGCGGCGGCTCGGCCATCGCCGCAGTCGGATCAGTGCTGGCTGTCACGGAAGGCGAAATCGCTGTGGCGATGGGAACCGTTTTTCTGCTGAACGCCGTTGCGCTTTATCTGTTTCCATTCTTGGGCCATGCGTTGCACTTGAGCCAGCATCAGTTTGGGGTTTGGGCGGGAGTTGCCATTCACGATGTTTCTTCGGTGGTCGGTGCCGCGCTGCCTTATGGGAACGACGCCTTGGAGACGGCCACCGCCGTCAAGCTGTCACGCACCTTGTGGATTGTTCCACTCACGTTGGGGCTGGTGTTTACCGCCGGTCGCAGCCATCGAATGAAGCTGGCGAGCGGGACACCAACAGCCGTCGGCTCGCACCCAATGGCAAGAAAACCGAAAGTGGAAATCCCGTGGTTTATTGCTTTTTTCCTGCTCGCCTCACTGGCACGCAGCTACATGCCGGTGATTGCCACTTGGTCGCCTGAAATTTCTCATGTTGCCAAAGGCGGATTGACACTGGTGCTTTGTCTCATCGGCGCAAGCCTTTCGCCCCGCACGCTGCATTCGGTAGGCTGGAAAGCCGCCGTTCAGGGAATGCTGCTTTGGGTTTTCATTAGCATCGCTTCGTTGCTGCTGATTCTTTATGGCCACGCCGGATAATGAAATTTTTACCCTGAATCTCAACTGTGGCAGACTAAATTTGACAACTAGAGAGTTTTTATTTGTTTTTGGCTGAATTCAATTTCCTCAATAATTCCTTCACTTTTGCCAAGCCCTTCGTATTTTTCAGGCCGCAACTTGATCCGTTCCACGGCGAGCCGTTCCAACGCGTCGCACAGCGGTTCTAAACCCTTTCCTTTGACCGAGACGATTCGGTCTTGAAATTGGATTTGCACAACGTCCTTGCCGCTTTGCTGGATAAATTTTGCGTGCTGAAAATAGCCGTAGGGAAACAAGTGAACCTCGTTGATAGTTTCCACCCGCAAGCATTGCGGACTTGTTGCTGTGCGCCAGCACATCAGATTCTTTGTCCGCGAATCGGTTGCGGCGTCATTCGAGGGCTTTGTTTGTGTTTCCATAAATCAATGTTCTCAATTTTTTGTTGAACCGTTTCTGCACGGCGGTTTTGAATCAATCCGGCGATATATTTACGAACCGGCGGCGGCACACGTTGCGCCTGCGCTGAATCCTGCTTGGCGAACTCAATTGCCAGTTCACGGTCGCCCAAGCGACCGACGTTCTCGCGCAACTGCGCTTTGTCCTGGGTGAAGATTTTGACCGCCCGCGTTCCGCGTGAAATTGTAACGAGCCATTGCTGATTATTTGTCGCGGCCTTCACCAAGGAATCGGAAAACAAAACGTGTTCGACGGTTTTGCCTTGCGAGCCGTAGGACGTAATCGCGTAACCGCGCACAAACTCCCGATAATTTTCCGGCAGAACTCGCCCGTCTTTCAATTGGATTTGCCCCTTGCGATTCACGCCTGTAACCGTCACCAGTTCGCCGTTAATCAATTCCTTGCCGTCGAGCGACGGCGCATTGGCCTTGAGTTGCAGTTGGTCGCCTTTGGATAGTGTCATTTCAACCGGCTGGCAAACCGTGAGCCGGTTTAGCAGCTTAAAAGGGACTCGCTGAATTTTGCTTTCCGTTTGAATCAGCAAATGCGTCGGCGTTGCTTTCAGCAACGTGCCGACTTCGCCTTTGGCGAAATCCTTTGTCTCGCGGTTGAACACAATCACCGCGTTGGCCGGATAAAACCGCGCATCACGCTTTTGGGCGTCCGTCAAATCCAGCCGCTCATGCGCCGTCACCGTCAGGTCGGCCTTGTCAATCAGTCCCGCGCTTCGCAGCCCGATACGGATGCGCTCATTGATCTCCCGAATCTCGCCCCACGTCTGCGAAACAATCACGGTGGATTTTTTCTTTTCCGCCAGCGCCAGATAATTGGCGACCAACCGCTCGCGTTGCTCGTCGGTTGTCCGGCACTCGACAATAGCGCCGAGTTTGTCCAAGCGGTCGAATGATTCGGCGTATTGGCCGGACTGCGCCTTGCGAACCGCTGCGCGGTATTGCTTGATGCGCTTCCGCTCGGACTTCGTTTCACCCGCCTTTGGGTTTTGCCGCCGAATCTTTGTCAGCCTTGCGGCTTCCAGACCGGCATACCGCTCAATCGCGCGCAGCGCGTCCGAGGCTTCGACCGCTCCATGCTGGCGCGTGTCGCCGGAAAGAATGACGCGCCCGCCATTCGCTTGCACGAAACTCAAAAGTTCGTGCATCTGCTTTCCACCGATTTGTCCGGCTTCATCCACAATCACCACCGAGTCAGGAATCATCTGCCGCTTGGCCAGAAATTCCGAAACGGTTTGGGTATCGGCAAAACTCTTTTTCAAGTCGAGGGCTTGCTGGCGCTGCGGCGCGATGACGTAAGAAACGTGACCGGCAGCTTTCAAACCGTTGCCGATTTCCCGCAGCGTGTGGCTTTTCCCCGTTCCCGCACCACCACAGAACAGCGTGACAAAATCACGCGACCTTAAAATCAATTCAGCAGCGGCGCGCTGATCCGGCATGAGTTCGGCGGAAATGTTGTGAATCGGATTGAACTCCGCGAACTTGCCCCGCCCGTCGCGGGCGAGGCAGACGATTTCCCATTCGCAGCTTAAAATCTCGCGCGTCGTAATTTTTGACGGCGCGTGTTCGTTGCGGATGTATTCGCGTTCCTGCCCTGCCGCCTTGATGTCTTCCGTCGTCAATTCCGACCCGCGCCCACGCTCCAAAGCCGCGCTCCAAACTTCGTTTTCGCGCACAACCGAACGGCGGTCAAACAAGTGTTCTTCCGCCCACTGGATTGCGGCTTGCGCCGTGACGGACGGCAATTGCCCCGCCGTTTTCGACTGGCGAGCCAGCGCACGCAGTGATTGCCTTTCTTTGCGCGTAAGCTGGCTGTCCCACAGACGTTGAAGTTCAGGCAGCGCGATTCCCTCAATTTTCCGGCTGCGCTCCGCTTGCGCGATTTGCGAGCGCAGTTCCTTCAAATTGCCCTTCGCCAGTTCCGGCTTTTCTTTCAGCATCTTTTCGATGCTGGCATCAATCTCGTTATGGCGTTTGGAGAACCGCGATTGCAGTTCACGCGACACGCCTTTGATTTCAAAATCGCCGCGCGGCTTGTTTTCAATCTCATAGCCGAACTGCCGCAAATCGCGGGCGAATTCGTGGTAATAAACATTCTCCGCAAACTTCCGCGCTTGCAGCATTTCGTAATTTGAAAGTGCCTTCCAACGCTGCTCGGTCGCATCAAACGTGGCGTTAAACATGACGCAATGCGTATGCAAGTGCGGATCAAGCGCGCGTGAAGTGTCGTGCCGGAACGTGGCGCAGACCACGTTGCCGGTGAGCCGTTCCGAGGTATTCAAACCTTTATGGATTCGTGTTCCGGCGAAGTGTTGTAGTTCATTCACCGCGATTCGCACCGCCCGACTGTGTGATTCCAAGAGCCGCTTGTCATCGGCAATCAACGCCTGAATGGAAACTGATTTGGGCGGCGAAAAAGTGAAGTCGTAAAAAATCCGGCGATTGGCGACCTCTGCCATTTTGTCTGTGTCCCATCGCGTCGTTTTTAGTCGTTGCGTCAGCAATTCGCCGGTCTGTGGATTCTGGTTGTGGCACAGTTTGATGAATTGATCTTCTTTGACTCTGCCGGTGAGTCCAAGTTGTGCAGCCCCGATTCCTGCCCATTCGCCGGACACGATGTTTTCCTGACTGTAATAATCACCAAGTTGCAGATGCTCTTTGAAGTATTTTTCCGCGTTGTTCAGGTTGCATTGTGTCTTGGTGGACAGCACATCCACTTTTTAGCTCATCCCGCTCGAAAAAGTTGTAATGAATTCGTTACAACCTGACTGCTGGAAATCAGCTTACATGAAAAGATGAATTCGTCGCTGAAGCGTCATTTTTCATGGCACGCCTTACCTCTAACTGTCGTTAGAACTTTTGCGTCCGAACATTATCCGAAGGCTGGCGGCGATTCGCCGGAAACCCGTCCGATTTCTGTCCGAAAATTATCCGATTATTGTCCGACGATTTATGAGCGATAGCAGCCCATCCGATGACAGCCAAGTTCGCTTCAAGGAGCTTGCCAACGGCTACGAGCCCAAGTTGCCGCGCAAGCTCGCATTGCTGCTGCCTTTCAAACCGCAAATCGAAAAACTTTTGGAACGAAGGGCATCCTACGACGACATCCGCTTGCTTTTGGAGGACGTAAAAATCACCGTTTCCAAAGACACCGTGCATCGCTTTTGCCGTCAAGTGATCGGCCAAAAGGCGGTTCGCCAGCGCAACGCGGGCGCGAAAGAAATCTTGCCGCTAAAAATTTCGCCAGTTCAACCACCACCACCCGAAAGCATCCAAGCGAGCTTGCGAGAACAACGGAAGCTGATCCCCGGCCCGTGGTCGCGGCGCAAGCCCGGCCCACGCATCGCCGATTCCAAAACCCTTTGACCCAATTTATGCAAAAACAATTCAACGCCGTCATCAACGGCAAAGGCGGCGTCGGAAAAAGTTTTTTTGCCGTCAATTTCGTTCAGTATCTCAAGGACAACGACATCGCCCACATCGCCGTTGATACCGACAACGAAAATTCAACGCTGAAGCGTTTCCATCCCGAAGCCCGGTTTCTCAACATCGCCGACCCGACGGACATTGATTCGGTTTTCGCCATGCTGGACAAAACGGATTTAGTTGTGATGGATTGCCGCGCGGCCTCGACCGACATCTTTCTCGATTATTTTGACGAGGTCCGAATCTTTGATTTGCTCAAACAGTTTGGCGCGTCGTTGAACCTCATCATGCCGGTGAACCACGAGACCGACAGCTTGGAGCAAATTCGCAACATCACCGACCGGCTCAACCACAATGCCCGATACCTGGTTGTCAAAAATGAGGTGTTGTCGGAACGGTTCACCAACTACGAACGCAGCGCCACGCGAACACGGCTGATGGGGGAACTAGCAGCCAAGGAAATTACCATGCCGAAACTTTACGATTGGATCGTCGCCGATTTGAACAAGCACGACCTGACAATTTCCTCTGCCATCAAAAATCCCGCCTTCGATTTTTTTAACCGTGGACGCCTTCAAAATTGGCTTCACAAGTTTTATGACGAACTGGATTCCGTGCGCGGAATGTTGCTGCCGCCACCGCCAAAGATTCAGAAGTCGAAAAAGGGAACGAAATCCGGCGATTCGCTTTTGTGAACGACAAAAAGAACAGCTTTGACGAGGCGGTTTCAGAATGGCGGCGCAAGAACGGGATTCGGGACGACGACTCCGTTTTGCAAATGCTGGAATTGCTGAAGATTTTTTTCCAGAACGTCAAAATTGAAATTCCGCCTGATACGGATTCAATCCAGTTGGTGACGGTTCGAGTTTCACTCCAAACGCTGACGCAACTGACCAAAGATTTTTCAAAGGAGGCCCGAGAGCTGAAGCAGGAAATTCGCAGCGTCCCCCAGATCACCCAACAACTTTCCGCCGGTCGCACCGTGGCTTTTCTGTGCGTGGCAATCGCTTCGCTCTTGGCCGGAATTCTGATTGGACATTTTTTGCTCTGATATATGCGCTGGATAAATTACATCACGACCAGCTTGTCTTTGCTGATGGCGACCGGGGCGCTTCTCTTTCTGCCCGCGCCTGCCTCATGGATTGTTGCGATGGCCTTCGCCGCCATTGCCGCTTACGCGGCAACTGCGAAGAGCAAAACGGCCAAGAGCATATTTATCGTCCGACTGAAAGGCTTTTCGTGGACACGCGAAGATTTTTGCCGTGGCTGGCTCATCACTGGTGATACCGGCTCTGGCAAAACCCGCTCCGGCATCAACCAACTGCTTTTTCAGGTTTTCCAAAATGATCCGAATTGGGGCGGGCTTTGCATTGACGACAAAGGCGTATATTGGGAAACACTGGTGGAGATGGCGGCGAAGTTTAATCGGCAGGACGATTTGATTTTGTTACAAGTCAGGCCGGACAATCCGCCGGATAAATGGAAACCAGCAAATACTTTCAATCTGCTTTCCGACCCGACCATTCCGCCGTCCACCTACGCAAAATTCGTCGTGGACACGGTGACGAGTTTGGGACAACGCGCCGAACAATCCTTTTTCAAAAGCCAGGCGCAGACACACATCGGTTTGGCTCTGGAACTGTTGACACGATTGGACATGGAAGCAACCCTGTTCAATGTCCGTGATTTTCTTCTCGACGACAACACGATGAATGAGGTGTTGGGAGAGATGAAGACGGATTATCCAACTGACCGCGATAAAGCCCTCATCAAACATTTCACCGAACGCTATCGAGGACAGCCAGCAGAGCAAATGGGCGGCGTGAAGGAGACCATCGCCAATTATCTCCAATTCTTTTTGACACCGGATGTCGTTGAGGTGTTTGGCGACGCCAAGAACAGCTTCGACTTTAGGGAAATTGATCGTGGCAAAATTATCTGCGTGGCGATGCCGCAGAAATTTCAGATGGAGCGTCGCTACATAAACACGTTTCTGAAAATGCTTTTTTACGCCCACGTTTTGCGCCGGTTCGACAAGCCCAAGGAAGAACGTGCCACCGATAATTTGCTAATCCTTTGGGCGGATGAAGCGCAACGCTTTGTAACGGCCAGCGAGGACGGCATGAGCGATTACAATTGCATTGACGTTATGCGCGAAGCAAAGGCGACGCTCGTTGCTGCCGCACAATCGTCAACGTCATTCATACCGCCACTTGGCGAAGAAAAGGCGCAAGTGTTGACGTTGAATCTTCGCAATCGGATGATTTTCAAAGGAGCGGACGAGGCAGGCGCAGTTGAAAGCGCGGACTTTCTTGGACAGCGGAAAGTCCGTCAAAGAACCTCCGGTTATTCGGGCGGAATGCTCACGCGCTCATACACGAATGTTGATGAACACAAAATCAAACCCTACGAACTACGCAGCTTGAGAAAACATCAATGTGTCCTCGTTCACTGTGAAAAAGGTTTTCACAAAACGATTTTGCCGCCGATTGAAGCTGACGGAAGAATTCCGAAATGGTTTCCGTGGTGGAGACGCCTGATGTGAAAATAATGATGCTCGAAACGCTTGCAAAAATCGCAAAAGCCCTCAAATGTCGCGTTCGCGACCTCACTTGGGACATTTAACTTTTTCACGTCAGTTTGCGAACGGCACGAATAATTGCACCGTGGAATTCTCGCCCGGCTGGTCTGTCTTGGCTTCCAAGACGGCGAACGGATAAATATAGATCTGCGGTTCCGAGCCGGAATTTTCCCAATAATAAAGCGCAGTTTTGGTAACGATGATTTTTTTGAAGATCGCGTTTGCCTGTTCAGCGCAGATAAACACGTGACCGGCTTTGATGCGATGCACAAACTCGGCTGGTGCAGGAACGAGGCAATTTGTGTCGGGCTTGACCGCTCGCCAAGTGACTTCCAAATGCGCCAACTTCCCTTCATTCCCAAACTTCATTGAAATTCCAGACGCGCCCCAAAATGGAATTCCAGCAATTTGACGGGTCAAGCAAATGGTGCGGTCAACAACATTGGTGACGATTTGCCCGGTGACTTTGTCTTTATGAATCACGCTGCCCACGGCGAAGGTTAAACGCGGTTTTCCATTGGTATCGGTTGTCAGTTCCGACCGACCAATCCCAATTTTTGCCAGAATGTCCAGAGCCAGATTCAAAGCCTGGCTGTCATCCGGCACACCCGTTGGCATTTCTTTGGGAATTTTCGCAAAGGGGCTGTCCTTGGAAAGCCCGATTGTTCCTTGCGAGGGGATGATGTCCACATGGCGCGTGTCCTCTTTGTTTGCGAAAGTTAGAACATCCGTGCCGCCCAAAACTCCGTCCCTCGCCAAATGCTTTTTATCTTTACGCGTCAGCCCGGCCATTTGCAACAGGTTGGAAACGGTGTTCGCCGAAAATGTTGTCGGGACGACCTTCAGGATTTTTACCGAACCGGGAATTTGATTTGTCGGCACGCCCCAAACGACATCGCAGGTTTGGCCGTTGAACGGTTCGCAAAATTCGCGAAACCCCGGCTCGGCGGCAAATGCCGCCAGCGCCACGGCCTGTATGATTGCTATGATTAGGCGGGTCATGGATAAACTTGCACCCGGTAGAAAAGAATGTCGGATGGATCGGTGGAACTGTTGTCCGTGTAACTTTGCAACGAGTCATTCACGCAATCAGGCCAGTAGGCGCAGGACATGGTGACAGTGTGGCCTACGGGATTAACCAGCGCGTGAATCTTTTGCGAAGCCAAAGCCCATGATTGCATCACGGTCTGTCGCCCGCCGGGTTCGCCGCCGTTCATGTAGCTCGCCCATTTCGCCCCCATTTCGGGATACATGAAGATGGAAGTTTCCTCGGCCAACAAAATGTGCAAGTTAAAGTTCATCGGCAACACACCTTTGTTATACATGTCTTGCGCGTTGTCGTAGTAGAGCATATTGCACGCGTAAAGCCCCATCCAGCGCAGCCCTACCGGCCCGCCGCCGAAATCAAATTCAGACATCCGCACCCAATCGTAAGCGTTCACGCCCTTTTTGTATATCGGCATATAGGTTTGAAGCGATGGCGTTGACGTAGCCTTGAAGTCTTGATTCGCGCCGCGAATTCCATGCCCGACCAGCAAACCAATGTTGCAATAGTTGAAAAGATTCGAGCCGCCTTTCGACGTTTGCCGCAGCAGGTTTGCCGTTAGCTGGTCGTTGCCGTAATTGAAAGCGGTTTTCCATTTGTATTTCTTCATCGTGTTCACAAATTTTGTCGCAATCGTTCCCGCGTTTTTAATCGGGCCGTAGGGCAGAATATAATTTGGCGACAATTGGATTGAGCCAACCAAGTTGGCTGGCGGATTAAATCCACCGATGCCATTCGTGCCGGGGTCGGGATGATCTCCCTGCCACGCCACGCCAAGTTGTCCCGGCGAGCCTTTGATTGGTTTCGGCGGCGGACGGTGCGGCCTTTGTGTTGTTTGTGTTGTGCCGCTATACATGGGCGCAGGAGAACCCAACGAACCGGAATCCGCAGCCAGTGAAGAACCAGAACTCACAGCCATTGATGTTGTGCGCGAGAGTGCGGGACGTTCAGGCATGAAATCCGAAAGTGAACCTTGAAAAATTGTCAGCCCAAGTGCTTCGGCCATGCCGGGTGGATAAAGCGCGAGCGGAACTACATTGCCGTCAGACGATGCAGCCAGCCATTCTGTGGGGCTTACCACATTCGCTGATGCGGTCGTCGCCATGTTTGCAGAAAAATTTAGTGGCGGCGTGGCTTGGCTGGCGGTCAGGATAAAATCATAAGTGCCATCGGCTGTCGGCGAACCATTGTCATCATTGCCATCCCAATCAAACTCCATTGTGCTGCCCGCACCCGACGCATTGCGCACCGTGGTCGAAGATTCATCCACAATCTGCAATGTCCACGTTGAATAGCTGATGAATTCCGCAGTGATGCGTTGCGTTTCGCCGAGCGATGCGTCAAAACCGGGCAATGAGAAATACCACTTGGAAATATAGTTGTCGAACGTCACCGGGACGCTGGCAGACGTGCCAGCGCCGCTTTGTTCCGTTGATTGAAATTCGCCGGTTGTGGCAGTTCCAGCCGATGTTTCGGCAACGGCAAAAATGGTGTGCGAACCGTTCGGCCATTCCGTCGTGTTGATAACATAGCTGGCGTTTCCGCTGTCGTCTGCGCTCGCGGTTTCCACTTCTTCACCATCAACAAAAAAATCCACAGACGCAATTGAATTCGTGGTTGCAACGTGAACGTCAATCTCCACCTCGCCGGAAAGATTTGTGCCGGAAGTCAGATTCGTAACCGTCACAATCGGCGGGGCGAGGCTGTTTGTGTCAATCTGGACAATTCGGTAATACCGCTGCGTGTCATCCTTGGGGTGAGGCAATGCGGGTTCAGTCCAGTATTTGCCGGTGTCGAGAAAAACGGTGTTCGTGCCTTGAGACGGGAAAAAATCCACAAGCGTGTCCCAAGCGATGCTGTCAGAAAGTTGCGTCGTGTATTCGAGCCGATAGACCGCATTTGTTTTGCTTTGCCAACGCAGTTGGATTGCCCGCTCATCCGTGGCTTTTGTCGCGGTGAATTTCAGGGTGTTGGTTTGCGCTTGAACCCATGCTGCCATCAAAAGAAGAAATACAACCATGACCAGAATTTGGACGCTTTTCATAATGACTCGCATGGTTCGCCTTTCTCTGGAAATTGCAAATCATATTCGCGTCATCGCGCCGCGTGAGATTGTCATGTTGATGACAAGAAATAGCTGGTGACTCCTGCACCTGTTGAATTGCATTTGCGTTGGCGGGCAGACTGTGATGTTTCCGCTGCCGCTTTGCTCTGCTAAAAATTACAGACTGCCGCCGCAAAATCGGCCTGACTCCGTCCGGTTCAGACCGCTTCACTTCACTTCCCTGCGCGTGACCACGCGACCTCTGCCCGCCTGCTCGCGCTCCGCTTCGTTCCGTTCCGCAATCTGAATCCGGCGGAGACAGGCATTTGCCGCGTAAAACGAAACGCGGCTTTGAAGACTGATTGACCTTGCCGGTGTTGCAAAGCAAACTCATCACTTGATCTATGTCCACCGACCGCACATTCATCACCAACGAAGACGGTCAGAGCTTGCACGAGCGATTTCGGGTGTTGTTGGGGAACAACACGCGGCATTTTGATTGTCTCGTCGGCTATTTTTTCATCAGCGGTTTTCACAAACTTTATCCTGCCCTCACGAAAACGGAGAAAATTCGCATTCTGGTCGGCATCAAAACCGACCGCGCCACCTACAATCTGATTCAGGAAGGAAAACAGCAGGAATTCATTCTGGAATCACACGCGCAGGCCAAGGACGCGGCGACCAGCGCGGTGCGTAACGAGCTTGAAAAGTCGGAAGACACCGCCGACGTGGAGGAAGGCGTCCGAAAATTTGTCGAATGGATTGCGTCCGGCAAACTTGAAATCAAGGCGTATCCCTCTGAACGGGTTCACGCCAAGCTCTACATCATGACGTTTGTGGACGGTCACATTGACAAAGGCCGCGTCATCACTGGTTCGAGCAATTTCACCGAAGCCGGCCTGGTCGAAAATCTGGAGTTCAACGTCGAACTCAAAAACCCATCCGATTACGATTTCGCGCTCGCCAAATTCAACGAACTTTGGAAAGTCGCCGTTGAAGTCTCGAAAGATTTTGTTCAGACCATCGAAACGCAATCGCCCTACGCACAGTTCACGCCTTACGAGCTTTATCTGAAATTCCTCTACGAATATTTTCAAGGCACGCTCAATCTGCCCGACGAATTGGATGATGCTTATCTCCCGACGGATTTCAAAAAATTGAAATACCAGGAAGATGCCGTGCTGAATGCCGTCAAAGTCCTGAATGATTATGACGGCGTTTTTCTTTCGGACGTGGTCGGGCTTGGCAAAACCTTCATGTCTGCCCTGCTGGCGCGGCAACTGGACGGGCGTTCGCTCGTCATCGCCCCGCCACATCTTTTGGATCGGCACAACCCCGGCTCGTGGTGGAATGTCTTTCGCGAATTTGGCGTGCGCGGCTTTCATTGTGAATCCATCGGCAAACTGGAATCGTTGCTGGAAGAAGACCTTTCGCGTTACCAATACGTTTTCATTGATGAATCTCACCGTTTCCGCACCGAGGACACGCAGAGTTACGAATTGCTCGCCCAAATTTGCGCCCGTCCAAAAAAAGTCATTCTCGTTTCGGCCACGCCCTTGAACAATTCGCCGCAGGACATCTTGAGCCAGATTAAACTTTTCCAACCGGCCAAGAATAGTTCCATCCCCGGCGTCCGCAATCTTGAAGCCTTTTTCGCCGGGCTGCGTCGGAATTTGAACGGACTCGACCGGCAGGACGACCGCGACCAATACTTTCAGGCCGTGCAGGACAACGCCCGCGAAACGCGCGAAAAAGTCCTCAAGCCACTGATGATCCGCCGCACGCGCAAGGAAATAATGGATTTCTACGGCGCAGATTTGAAGCAGCAGGGCTTGAAGTTTCCCGAAGTCGCCGACCCCGAACCGCTTTTCTACGAACTCGACGAAACCGAGAACAACATTTTTGACGAAACCGTCCGCCTGCTCACGCACGAATTCAAATACGCCCGTTACAAGCCGTTGGAATATTACCAAGGCGACCACACCAAGCAGGAGGTTCAAAGCCAGGTCAACCTTGCGAAGTTCATGAAAATTCTGACGGTGAAGCGCCTCGAAAGCAGCTTCACCGCTTTTCGGCAGACTCTTGGCCGGTTCATTGCCACTTACGAGCGGGTCATTGCCGAGTTCGACAAAGGCCATGTCTTCATCAGCAAAAAACACATCGCCAAGGTTTTTGAACTTTTGGAATCCGATGATTCGGAAGCCTTGCAACGGCTGATTGACGATGACAAGGCCGAGATGCTGGACGCCAAAGAATTCAAAGGCACGTTTATTACCGACCTGAAAAACGACCTGAAAATTCTTCACACCATCCGCGACCACTGGAAAAAAATCACCCGCGATCCCAAATGGGAAGCCTTTGCCGCCGTTCTCAAAACCAAAGCGCACCTCAAAAAAGGCAAGGTCATCATCTTTACCGAATCCAAGGAAACGGCTGAATACTTGGCCGCGCAGATTGCCAAGGAAGTTGAACCCAAAGTCCTCGTTTTCACCGGCGTCTCGCATGAGAGCGTCCGCGCGGAAGTCATCGCCAATTTTGACGCCAAGGTTCGCCATCCCAAGGATGACTATCGCATTCTCATCGCCACCGAGGTTTTGTCCGAAGGCGTGAACCTCCACCGTTCCCATGTCGTCATCAATTACGACATCCCTTGGAATCCGACCCGGCTCATTCAGCGCGTCGGGCGCGTCAACCGCGTGGACACAAAGTTCGACAAGATTTACACGTTCAACTTTTTCCCCACCAAGAAAAGCAACGACCTCATCAAGCTCCGCGAAGCTGCCGAGGCAAAGATCCACGCGTTCATTGAAATGCTGGGCGCGGACGCCAAGCTCCTGACCGACGGCGAGGACATCAAATCACAAAGTCTTTTCTCGCGGTTGAATTCCAAGGAAACCATCACCGGCGAAAACGGCGACGAGGAAAGCGAATTGAAATACCTCGCCGAAATCCGGGAAGTCCGCGACAAAAATTCCGAACTTTTCGAGCGCGTCAAACGCCTGCCGAAGAAAGCCCGTTCGACGCGCATATTGCCGACTGATTCCGTCGTCAAAATAGTTCCGGCATTGTTCACCTATTTCCGCCGGGGCAAGCTCGACAAGTTTTTCCTCACGCCGCCGGCCAGCACCGAAACTGGCGAGATTGATTTTTTCACCGCCGCCAAAATCCTGAAACCCGCCGACCTGAAGGAAGTGCGTCAGGCGATTCCGCGCGAGTTCTACGGTTTGCTGGAACAGAACAAGTCAAATTTCCATGCCGCGACCAGCATGGAGGCCGAACAGGCCGAGTTGTCTCATCGTGACCGCCATGCCGCGACCGTTTTGAAACGGCTGCGAGCAAAAGAAGTCCGCCGTTGCCCGCAATTCACCGATGATGACGAGGAATTTGTCGGCATTGTCATCCGGTTGCTTGAAGATGGTGTGTTGCCCAAGCGCACCACCCAAAAAATTGCCGAAGCGCTGAAGACCGAAGACCAGCCGCTCACCATTTTACATTTGTTGCGACGGGTCATTCCGCAGGAATTTTTGGCGGCAACGCCAACTCGCTCTAGCCAGGGCAGCGCCCCGCGTGAAGTCATCCTCTCCTCATTCCTTGTCCAAGCTCCATGAATCCCGAACTCGCGCGTAAAACCATCGTCGAAACTTTTCGGCAAAAGTTCGATGACGCCCGTTTTCTTTATTTCATCCGCAACCTCGTCAACCACCTTGACGAATCCAAAAAACAGACTTGGACGCTGAAAAAAGCCGCGTTCGAGGATTTTGTAAATCACTTCACGCGGCTTGGCACTTACACCGACGCGGACGGTGAAGCCGTTGACGTGCTGGTGATCCACTTGCGCAAGGACACCACGCTGGCGCGTGGCCGCGTGACGCTCCGCAATTTCGTGGCCGATTATCTCGCCACCGGCCACGGCCAGGGCAAGGCCGCTGTCGTGGCCGCGTTCGTTTCGCCAACCGAGGACGATTGGCGGTTTTCGTTCGTCAAACTTGACTATACCTTTGAGAAAACCGACCTCGGTTTTGTCGCCGAACGCATCCAACTCACGCCGGCACGGCGTTACAGTTATCTCGTCGGCAAAAACGAAAATTGCCACACGGCGCAAAAACAGTTTCTTGCGCTGCTCGAAACGCACGAGATAAATCCCACCGTCGCCCAGCTTGAAGCCGCGTTCAGCGTCGAGAAAGTCACCCGCGAGTTTTACGACCACTACAAGGATTTGTTCGAGCAGACCCGCGACGCGATGGCCGCGTTTCTCGACACCGCGCCAAAAATCAAAACCCACTTCGCCGAGCGCGGCATTGAATGTGACGACTTCGCCAAGAAATTGCTCGGTCAGATTGTTTTTCTCTACTTCCTCCAAAAGAAAGGCTGGTTCGGCGTCGAGCGCGGCAAAACTTGGGGCAGCGGTCGCAAGGATTTCATCCGCCATTTGTTCAACAACCGCGCCGACTACGCGCACATTCCCGGCCAGCGCAAACGCCCGGCCAATTTCTTCAACGACATTCTTGAGCCGCTCTTTTACGAGGCCATCGCCGCGCCGCGCACGGACGAAGACCATTACTATTCGCGGTTCGATTGCAAAATTCCATTCTTGAACGGCGGATTGTTCGAGCCGCTTTACGGCTACAATTGGGTCGAGACGGAAATTCTGCTGCCTGACACGCTTTTCGCCAATGACAAGCCGAGCCAGGAAAAGGGTGAAACCGGCACAGGCATCCTCGACGTGTTTGACCGCTACAACTTTACCGTCAACGAGGCCGAGCCGCTGGAAAAGGAAGTTGCCGTTGACCCGGAAATGCTCGGTCTGGTGTTTGAGAATTTGTTGCCGGAAAATGTCCGGCACTCCAGCGGCACATTTTACACCCCGCGCGTCATCGTCCACTATATGTGCCAGCAGGCGTTGCTGCATTACCTGACTGTCCGCGCCGCCGACATTCCCCAGGCTGACCTTGCGCTGTTCTTGCGGCTGGCGGAACGCTTCACGGATTTTCAGGCCAAGGAAACCAAGAAACACGCCGACAAACGCCTGCCAGAAAGCATCCGCAACAACGCCGCTCGCCTCGACGAATTGCTTGCCACCATCACCGTTTGCGATCCCGCCATCGGTTCGGGCGCATTCCCCGTCGGCATGATGCTCGAAATTTGCCGGGCGCGCATGGCGCTGGCAGCGGTTGAGGGAATGCCGGAGCAGACCTTTTACCATTTGAAGCGCCACGCCATTCAGCATTCGCTCTATGGCGTTGACCTTGACCCCGGCGCGGTGGAAATCGCCAAGCTCCGGCTCTGGCTTTCAATGGTCGTGGACGAGGACAACATCACCGACATCCAGCCGTTGCCCAATCTCGACTACAAAATCATGCAGGGAAATTCCCTGCTGGAAGAATTTGACGGCGTGCGTTTGCTGGACGACAAACTTTTGCAGCCGCCCGCCGCGTCGCGTGAATCTGAAATCGCGGACCTGAAAAACCGCATCAGCGTGGCGTCGCAGGAATTTGTCCGGCTGCATGGCGAAGGCAAAAAGAGCGCCGCTGCCAAACTTGCCACCGAGCAGGAAATCAAACGGCTTAAAAAGCAGCTTGCCAGCCTGGTGCATCCCGATGAAGCCAAGCCGGACGGCCAGGGTGAATTGAATCAGCAGACCAGTTGGGCGAGCTTGAAGCGGATTCAGGAACTGCATTCAACCTTTTTTGACGAAGATTCCCGCGCGGAAAAAGACAAGCTGCGCCGGGAACTGGACGGGTTGGAATGGAATTTCATGGAGGCCACCTTGCGCGAGTCTGGCCGCGCGGCGGCACTGGCAGAATTGAAACGCGCCAGCGCCACGCACCGCAAACCGTTTTTTCTCTGGCGACTCCATTTTGGCGAGGTGTTTCAAAAGCGCGGCGGCTTCGATGTCGTCATTGCCAATCCGCCTTATGTCCGGCACGAGGAGATCAAGGAATTCAAGCCAGCGTTCAAGCGGACTTTTGAATGTTTTACCGGCACGGCAGACCTTTTTGTTTTCTTCTACGAACGCGCCGTGAAATTGTTGCGGAATGACGGCGCACTGGCGCTCATCACGTCCAATAAATACTATCGCGCTGGCTACGGTGAAAAGCTGCGCGGTTTTCTGGCGCGCGAACTTACGCTGCAACAACTCATTGATTTTGGCGACGCGCCCGTGTTCGAGGCCATCGCCTATGCTTCCATTCTCACCGGGGTGCGAACTGCGCCCACACCCAACGCAAGCGTGCTTGGCTACACTTGGGAAAAGGAAATGGGGTTCGACCGCATCGCTCAAATCGTTCCAGAACGCGGCCAGCAAATCCGCCAGAGCGAATTGAAGATTGAAAGCTGGCAACTCGAATCGCCACAGGTCGTGCGTCTGATGGACAAACTTCGCAGCGCGGGAAAGCCTTTGGGCGAATACGTCAAAGGCAGATTCTACAATGGCGTAAAAACCGGCCTGAATGAAGCCTTCGTAGTTGATCGTGCAACCCGCGACAGACTTATCTCGGAAGACAAGGCATCTGCCGATGTGATGAAACCGTTTCTTCGTGGTCGAGATGCAAAACGATGGGGCGTTGTGTCACCCGATCTCTGGTTAATCTACATACCTTGGCACTTCCCGTTACAAGATGATCCAGCAATTACGAGTTCATCAAAAAAAGCGGAAGTGGAATTCAAGAAGCGTTATCCAGCGATCCATGCTCACCTTGAACAATTCAAGGAAGCCCTCGCAATTCGAGACAAGGCTGAAACTGGTATCCGATACGAATGGTATGCTCTCGCCCGTCCTCGATACGAGTCTCACAAAGAGTTCGCGCAGCCCAAAATCGTGATACCGACTATTGAGAAGAACACGGCTTATGCTGCCGACTCACGAGGCCACTTTAGCAATGACAAGACAACAATCTGCATTGCAGAAAACATCAACTACATCTTGGCAGTCCTTAATTCAAAGGTGCTTTGGTGGATGATTCGGAAAACAGCAGCGACCAAGCAGGGTGGTTTTTATGAGTTCAAACCAATGTATGTTTCCGTTTTGCCAATTCCCGCCGTGTCGTCGGAAAAGCAAAAGCCCGTCGAACGATTGGTGGAACGCATCCTCGCGGCCAAGACAAAGGACGCGGGCGCGGATGTGAGTTTGCTGGAGCAGGAAATTGACGAGCTGGTATATGCACTCTACGGACTAACGCCGGAAGAAATTGAACTTGTAAAAGGCGTGCTGCCGGAGAAAAACCAGCCGTCCGTTGTGGAACACGCATTGCCCAAAGGCAAACGCGTCACACTCGGTGGTGTCAAATACGCGATTCAACTTGTGCAAGCCCTGCTCACCGAATCGGCGGACGGCCTCACTTGGCCGCGCTTGGTGGACGCCTTCACGCTCGCCACGCAACCCAGCCTCATGGCTCAAGAAGCTGCCAGCGCCGACGCCGCAAAAATTCTGGCTTGGTCGAAACGGTGGAATGAAACCTTGCCGCCCGGCGCACTGATAACGGCGATTGAACAACTTGGCGCTGACAATCTTGCCGTCACCAAATCAGGCAACACCTGGCATATCAGCCTGAAAACCGCGCGGCCAAAGACATCCGCCGAAGACGTGAATTATGATGCTTGGCTGGCCTTGCGCACGCTTGGTCCGGCACCGGAAATTCAACTGGCCGCACCCGTTTTCGCCACGCCCAACTTTGCTGTCTGGACACAAACTATCGAGGCGTTGGCCGCATGATCAAATAATTTATTATGGAATCCGAAACTGCATTGCCCGGTCTGGCGGAACCAACAGAGGTTTCACTAAGACCCGCTCCCGGCCGCGAAGCGCCGGTGGTATGGGTTCAAGCACTCGCAGTGCATTCCGAATGGCCGGCACAGGCCGGAACCTTGCTTCGTGAAATCCGTTTGCGTCGCGGTCTAAACATCTTGTGGGCGGAACCCGCGCCGTCAGGAACACAAAACCGCACCAGCGGCCACGCCACCGGCAAAACCACTTTTTGCCGCCTGCTACGTTATGTCCTCGACGACGCGGACAGCGGAACCAAGGATTTTCGCCAGCGTTTTCAAAAGAATTTTCCACGCGGCGGCTGGGCGTTGGGCGAGGTAATTGTGGACGGCCAGCAATGGCTCGTCGGGCGACCGTTGAATCCCGGCTTTCATCCGTTCGCGGTGAAGGGCGGTTCGCTCGCAGACGCCAAGGGTGAAAAACCGTTGCGCGGCGGATATGAAGATTATCAGGACGCCCTCGATGCCGCCGCCTTTCGGAATGTGTCGCTGCGGAATTTATCCGGCACCAATCGCCGCCTGACTTGGGATTGCCTGCTCGAATGGCTGACCCGCGACCAAGAGGCGCGGTTTGCCGGGCTGCTGGAATGGCGTCACACAGACAGTGATTATGAATCGCCGATGCTCGTTGCCGCCGACAAAGAAAACCTCGTGCGGATTGTGCTCGGCCTCGTGGAAGCCGAGGAACAAAAGCTGTTGCGTGATTACGCAAAAAAATCCAGCGAACACACGACGCTGGTTGAAAAACGTCCGAAACTAGAATTCATCAAAGACCGCAACTTGAATGCCGTCGGCCTTCTGCTTGATTTCAAAGTTGAGGCTCCCAAGAGTGATTTAGAAATTGAAGCCCTTCGCCAGTCCATTTTGAAAAAAGCGACCGAGTGGCGGGCAGAAGCCGTTAAAAACACGGCGGCGATCCAAAATGCCGACGAAGACCAGCGGCTTGAAAATGAATTTACCAATCGTGATACGCAATTGCTGCTTGCCACGGTCGCTTACGAAGATGGACAGCGCGCATTGAACCGGCTGCAAGGCACGGTTTACACGACGAATCAAACCGTCGAGAAACAAAAGCAGCTCGACGAATTGCGCGACCTGATGCCGTTTCGTGATTTTTGCTCTGTGCCGCTAAAAGAAGCGTTGGAAAAACAATGCCCGCTGGCAATGCAGCGCAAGCCGGATGATGAATTTGACAAGCAGCTAAAGGAGGCCAAGGACGAAGCCGGACGGAAAGAAATTTCTCTGCGCCGCCAGCGGCAGGAATGTTCCCGCTTGGATGTTGCCGTAAAGAAACAGACCAAGCTGCGTGACACGGCAAAAGAGGCGTTGAAAAAAATTCGTGAAAAACAGGCTGCTTTGCTAGTCGTAGCCAGCAAGCCCGCGCTCAAAGCCGATGATTTGGAAAAAGCGTTTGGCGATTATCTAGCGGTATGCAGCGAGCTTGATGAATTGCAGAGATCGCTCAAAGACTTGGACGGGAAGAAAAAGGATTTGGATGCCGACTTAAAGCGGAAGGCCGACCAGCACATCAATTTGGTTGCCAGCTTCACGCGTATCTATGACCACACGGCAAAAATTCTTTTGGGCGACGACGTGACCGCCACAGTGGATTTGCGCGGCAAGGCGATTGTGCCGCAGTTGGAATGCGACGGGCCGCGTGACAGCACCGCGTTAAAACTGGCGAAGTGGCTGGCATTTGACATTGGCAGCGTGGCATTGAGCGTGGTTGGTTTGGGCAATCATCCTCGATTTCTATTGCATGACAGCCCGCGTGAGGCGGACATCACCGGCTCAATTTATCATGCGTTGTTCGATGCAGCTTTGGCCTTGGAAAACGCGGCGGACGGTGAGCCGGCGTTTCAATATATCGTCACAACCACCGAACCGCCGCCCAACGACCTCCAACGCAAGCCGTGGTTATTGTCCCCTGTGCTCAATGGTGCAGATGCGAAAAGAAGGTTTTTGGGAGTGAATCTTTGATCTAATCAAGCTCGTGCAAACCGCAACAAAAATTCAGTAAAGGAATCCCATGAGTGAGCCATTACCCGCCCCCGCCGCCAGCAACACGTTTGAGCGCATCAAGCGCATCAATCCTGCCGGTGCGGAGTGCTGGTCCAGCCGTGATTTTGCGCGGATTCTCGGCTACACGGATTACCGGAATTTTGAGGCGGTAATCGAGAAGGCGCGCACCGCCTGTTTGAACAGCGGGCAGCGGGTGGAGGATCATTTCGTTGAAATCACCGAAATGATCGGAATCGGCAAGGGCGGGCAGCGTCCGGTGAAAACGGTGCTGGTGTCGCGTTACGCCGGTTATCTGGTAATCCAGAACGCCGACCCGACCAAGGCCATCGTCGCCCTGGGTCAGACCTATTTCGCCACCCAGACACGGCGGCAGGAATTGGCCGACGACCGGGCATTGCAGGAGGATCAAAAACGGCTGCTGCTTCGCGCCGAAATGAAACGGCATAACAAAAATCTGGCGGGCGTGGCGAAGCAGGCGGGAGTCGTGCAGCCGCTGGATTATGCGATTTTCATGGATCACGGCTATCGCGGGCTTTATGGCGGATTGACCAAGCGCGACATTCATGCGCGCAAGCGGCTCAAATCCAAAGAACACATCCTTGACCACATGAGCAGCTTGGAACTGGCAGCCAATCTGTTCCGCACGACGCAGGCCGAGGACAAATTGCGGCGGGAAAATGTGAGGAACAAAGACCAGGCCAACCGCATCCACGAAGCCGTTGGCCGCACCGTGCGCCGCACTATCCGCGAACTCGGCGGCACGATGCCGGAAAATCTGCCGGTGGCCGAGAACATCAAAAAGGTCGAGAGCCGCGAGAAAAAACGGATCAAGGCGGAGCAGAAGAAATTGGCGGAGGGCAATGCAGAAACTGAATCATGAAGCGCGGACGACACCAAAACAGATGAGGAATCACGCTCGATAAAATGGAAAAGTTATGAATGCCTCTCAAATTGAAATTGCAAATTTCCGATCCTTTTGCCCAACGCCCGTAAAAGTTCCGCTTGAACCAGTCACGGCAATCGTCGGCGAGAACAATGTCGGCAAATCCAATGTCCTGCTTGCCCTCGACTTGTTTCGCAATTTCAAGAAATCGAAAATCAAAAAAAAGGACTTTCACAACAACGACGAAAAACAGGCTATCGTCATCAAAGTCACGTTTGGCAATTTAACATCCGAAGAGCGAAAATTGTTTCGTCGCCATTTAAGCCCTGACAATACGCTCGCCGTCACACAGACAATCAAAGTTTCTGCGGGCGAAGCGGGTGATGAATCTGGTGAAAACAAGAAAGACGACGAAGGACAAGAAGCGGAACTCGACGTAGTTGAGGAAAAGACCGCCTCGCTGGTGAAGAGCGGGATCGAATGGCTGGACGAACCGCCAACGACCAAGGCGAACGTCGAAAAACTTTGGAAGGGAGAAATGAAAGTTGGTGCGGTGGACTTTAAGGCGTGGAGTGGATTGCCGGCTACGCCAGCGCCCGCAAAAGAAGTTCTCGCAGCCAAAATAGCTGATTTTTGGGACGAGCAATGGGCCGTGATTCCAAAGCAGGTAGAGGCTTCAGGCACTAAACCGCTCGGCTGGCCCAATAAATTCATGGGAAATCTGCCCATTGTCGTTTATGTGCCTGCCATAAAGAAAATTTCCGAAGAGGCAAAGACAACGAAATCAAGTCCGTTTGGGGCAATGCTGGACTGGTTTGTCGGTTCAATCAAAGCCGAGTTCAAGGATGCAGCCCAAAAGAAACTCGATGAGTTTTACGCCGGCGTGATGGCGAGCCTGCCCAAAGAAGTGGACGAGGAAACAAAAGAAGAAATGACGCGATTGCAGCTCATCAATCGTGAATTGACCCGCCATCTTCCAAAAGACTTTGGGGCTACGCTCAATGTCACATTCAAAACACCGGAGGCTGATCAGGCGCTTTTTGGCGAGCCGGTATTGGGCGCAGACGATGGATTTGCATCTGAAATTACCGACAAAGGACATGGAATGCAGCGTGCAGCCTTGCTTTCCATCATCCGCGCATATCTGGCTCTGAAACCTAAACTCGACAACAAGCCTGGGCAGGCACGCCGAATTATCTTCGTAATCGAAGAACCGGAAATTTACCTTCATCCGACCCTCAAGCGTTCCACCTACACGCTGTTTCGAGACTTGGCGAAGGGCGGCGATCAAGTTGTTTACACCACACACGACGGTTACTTGCTGGACGTATCGGCGTTTCAAGAAATCCGGGTTTTGAGAAAAGACGCTGGCGGCAAGCCACCAAAGACCGTTGTTCATGAAGTTTCCGAAAAGACGTTGCTTGCCGTCTGGCACAAACAAGCAGGCCGAGACGACATCAAACTGGATAGCGTGCGGGAACATCTTCGCAATGTTTATGACCCTTATCGAAACGAGGGGTTTCTTGCCAAAAAAGTTTTGCTCTGCGAAGGCCCGACCGAGCGTTACGCGCTGCCAATTTACTTCGATGCCTTGGGATACAATTTGGACACCAACGGGGTTTCGGTCATTGACGCCGGTTCGGTTAGCCTGCTCGAATATTTTCAGATACTTTTCTCTGAGCTTGGCATTCCGACTTTTGTGTTGTGGGACGGAGATAAGCCTGCTGCCGCTGATATTACCAAGCTGACAGGCGACGCCGCCAAAGACGCGAAGAATAAATCCGGGCGCAACGCTTACCTCGCCACACTTCTAGGATTGCCACCGGCGAAACGAGCAGATGGTGCGTGCTTTTGGGATGCTGATCAATGTGGCGAAAGATGCGCGGTGTTGTCTCGTGGATATGAGCAATCAGCAATGACGGTGTTGCCCGACACGGAACAAGTCAAAGGAGCCGCGACGAGGTTGTTCGGCACGCACAGCAAGCCTTTGAATGCGCGTTATTACGCAATTCAAGCTGTCGCTCGCGGCCAAGCGGAGGGTGACGTGAAAAAATATGTTCCTCAAATCGCCAAGGACATTTCTGGCCGCCTGCCCGCATTAACTCCTGCCGCTAAAATCAGTTCAACTCTGGAGGAGAAAAAGAAAGTCGCATGAGCAAAAACACCGGCATTCCATACGAGATTCTGGCCCAGCAAATTTTCCAAGCGCTGCATGATCAGAGTCAGGTAAAAAACATTCAAGTTCAGCATAACGTCGAACTTCAGGGGAAAACACTCAAACACCAAATTGATGTTTATTGGGAATTTGAACTCGCTGGTGTGATTTATGTCGCCGTCGTGCAAACAAAAGATTGGGATCAAACCGTTAGCCAAGGCCATCTGCTCCAGTTCAAGGGTGTTCTCGAAGATTTGCCGGGTCAGCCTCGCGGAATATTTGTTACGCGCACTGGTTATCAGAGCGGTGCAAAAGAATTCGCGAAAGCCCACGGAATCAAGTTGTATGAATTGAGGCAGCCGACAGCCGAGGACACGAAGGGCAGAATTAAAACCATCGTCCTGACCTTTATTGCGTGTCCAAAAGATTATTCGGACGTTAAGCCAATCCAAGATCAAGCGTGGGTTGATTCTGAGTTTGCAAGACGTGGACTCACTGCAAAAGACCATATTGAGATGAGCTTTGCTGAGAGCGCGGACAAGATTTTTCTCTTGGACGAAAATGATAAAGTCATTGGAAATTTTCACGACGCCATCATGTCTTTATTTCCTGCCGATGGTTATTCGGAGCTTGCAGCCATAAAAAAGGAACACGTTTTTCCCACCGCAACTTTTATTGCAACTGGCAATGTGCGTTTTCCAAGGATGAAATTGCGAGGTATTCGGGCAACGATTTCAATTGACCATGTGGAACAAAAAATCGTTTGGCAGAGCGACGATTTTATCAGCTTCATCCTGCGGGATGTTATCGGAGGCAACATCACTCTGATTGACAAAGACAAACGCCCTGTAAAAACCGTGACAAAATGAAAATCGCCGTCCTTGGCTGGGGTTCGTTGATTTGGGACAGGCGCGAGCTTGTCATCGTCGGCGACTGGCAGGCCGGCGGCCCGGTGTTGCCGATTGAGTTTTCAAGAATTTCCGGCGATGGCCGGCTGACGTTGGTTATTGATCCGCAGAACGGCGCGAACGTGACCACACTTTTTGCACGCAGCGGTTTTGAAAATCTCGACGACGCCATCGCCAGCTTGCGCGACCGCGAGGGAACATCCAGCGACCGCATTGGTTATGTCAACCTGCCGAGCAACGCCGAGCGCGACTATTCGCGCCAGCAACACCCCGAAGCGTGCAACGTCATCAAGTCTTGGGCGCAGACGAACGATTGGCAGGCGGTCATCTGGACGGCGTTGCCGTCCAACTTCACCGAGAAGTTTTTGAAACCTTACACGGTTGGCGCAGCGGTCGCCTACGTTCACAAGCAGCCCGAAGATAAAAGGGCAAAGGCTTTTGAATACATTCAGAAAGCGCCACGGCAGATTGACACGCCCTTCCGCCGTGAGTTTCAAGAAATCAGGAAAAGACACTCGCGCCAGACTCACAAAGCCACCGCCAAGGAAATTCTCGCCCACCCCCCGCGTCCATGAGCCAGACCGAATCATTCCGGGCCAACCGCGAGGCACTGGTGCTCCGCCTGCGGGATCAGGAGAAACTAACCTTCCAGCAAATCGGCGACCGGTTCGACCGCTCCGCTTGTCGGGCCGCGCAGATTTATCAAGCCGCGCAACACAAAATCCAATCCCCTCCCAACGGTCTGTCCAACCGACTCAATCGCCTTCTGACCATGTCCGGCTTTACCGTCGAAAAAAACACCATCGCCAGTGCCCTGCGCGCCGGCAAACTCTATCCGGGTTTCCTGCCCCGCAATTATGGTAGATACGCGCACCGTGACGTCTGTCGCTGGGCTGGCGTTGATCCCGCGTCCCTGCCGTATCCCAGCCACCATTACGAACGGTTTCCAGACAACGGCCTTTCCTACCGGACGAACAACTTCCTTAAATTTGTCGGCATCCCTGCCACGAAAGCCGCCGTGCTAAAGTCCTTGAAGAATGGCGATCTGACCCCCACCAAACGTCCGCTCGGTTACGGCAAGATGACGCACGCCGAACTCTGCCAGTGGGTTGGAGTAACCCCGCACCTATTCCGAAACCGTAAAAAGGTGTCCAGTCAATAGCATCCGCCCGCACTTTTCCCCTTCGCAGAAACTTCCCCGCTTCAATTCCCCCGCCAGCGGACTCCGCCTTGAAACGGGGAAGATTCTGCTCGCCCATCGGCGCTCCCTCGTGAGCTTTATTTCGCATCGTTTCGCGGGCTTCACTTTTGCTGCATAAACATCACGAGCGAGCCAGATTTTCGGGGGCGAATTCCGCCCTTTGTGCGAGGTGAATCGAATCGAACATTATACTGAATTTGTTTGCACCAGTGTTTTCCAAGTTGCGCCTGCGTCCCATAATCAGGCCATTCCGCCAACCTGGGCATCTTGCCAATCGCCGCGACCAACGTGGGCTTTGCTCCTTTCCACGGTCTGCCCGTCGCCCCTATCCCCCACGCGACGACGCCCGTTCCATTCCGCAAAACCCACGTTCGTCACGGCGGCGATGAATTGGCCGCAACAGCGGCGGGCTTCCGTCTGCGGTCAGCGGCGGCGTTGCGCTACGGCTCCGTTCCAGCCGTCTCTCCGCCTGCGCTTCACTGTTTCCGCTCGCCGACCGCAGACCGAAGCCTCATTGGGCAGATGGACGAAGCAGACTCAATTTCAATGGGTGTGGCCAATGAGGTGGTTTCGTTATCGCGGCTTCGGCCTGATCACCGTGGCCTATAATTTTTCCACATGTGCATGACGCCACTCGTTTGCGATTGATAATTTTGAAACCAAACTCCGGTTGTCCAAGGTCAAACTGAAATCGTGAGTGAGGCAAATCACTCGTTCCGGCAAGCCAGTTGATTGCGTAGCCTGCCGCGAGACTTCCGGCATTCGTAGTAAGATAGCCAACTGTCGGAAGTTGCGCGAGATCGCCGCCCCAATACAACGTGCCGTCCTCGCCACGTTTGGCTGCTTCCGCTGCCGCATCTTTCCGCTGTTTTCGATCATCATCCGTCATGCACTCAACGGTAATCGGCCATGTGCTGACGCAGTTGGAGCAAAAAGCACAGGGCAATTCGGGTGCGTAGCGCGTTATCTCCACAAGTTGAGCCGTCACCTTGCCGTCGTGGCCTTCGGGCATGACGCCGACATCAATTGCTGGCACAAGAAAACGTGTGGCAATATCGCCAAGCGCTGCGCGCCCATGATGCGTGTCGGTGCAGCCAAGCAATAAATCACATCGCAAAAGTTCGCCGAGAACTTCCTCGTCGAGAATATTTCCAACGAACACCATGATTCGTGCCGATGGATTGATTTCCCAAATCATTTCCGCCATCAACTCAACCTTGTAAGGCAGCGGATTCATTTGCGTATGCGCGAACCGGCTGCCGTGGATTCGCTCCAAATTCGAGCGGCCAAGCCGTTGGTAATCCACAATCACAAACTCGCCGACACCGGCACGGGCAAGACATTCAATTGCGGGCGATCCAGTTCCAGAGCAACCGATGATTCCAACGCGAGATTCCGGCAATTTCCGTGCGGCACTTTTGCCATACAATTGTTCCAGACGAGCCGTGACGGATTCTTCGTCGCAGTCCGAATCAGATAATTTCGGCTTGGGGATTTCGATTTCATCATTTTGCAACCGGTCATAGGGAAAGGTTGCCGTGATGAATTCCGAAACTGGAAACCATTTTCCTGAATCAAAAGCACGACCGCTGAAAACGAGTTCCTCGTTGTCGCGACGATTAAAAATAAGACTGCAATACGGCCGCGAATTGCCATACGGTTCAAACAAGTCTGCAAAATAGCCGTCCATGTCGTCATCGGATGGACTTGGCGAAACGCCCCAGCCGTGCGGATGCGAATGAGCAATACCGATTCCGAAGGGAGTGCCTTCCAATTCTTTCAACGCTCGCGAAATATATTGCGAACGGAATGAAACGATTGGGCTTCGCCTGTCCAAATCACCCGGCAATGGCGGTATCGCGCTCACGAAAGTTGCTGCCAGCCCCCATGACGTTCGCCGATAACCGAAGCGGAAGAAGCTGCCCCATTCGCGCTCCGGGTGGCGCTGGAACAGTAATTTTTCAAACTTCTTCCGCTCCGGTTCGGTAACGCGAAACAAACATGAGCGCCTTGAATCAAGTTCAGGGAATTTCATGTTCAGTTCGCTTTGTAGAGCCAGGACAACATCTCATCGTAGTAGGTATGAAAACCGTGACGATCTTTGTTCCACGCCGTTCCGTTGCCGGTGTAAGGATGGATGCTTACATGCTGCCAGCGCCGCCCGCCGATGGTTTCAATTCCTTGGAACTGGCCGGGAATACGGTTTTGCAACGGTGAACCCTCTGGCAGATACGCGCAATCAATGAACGCTGCCGGATAACCTCCCGGCACTTTGACAAGCACGTCGGAACTGCCCGCCGGATGTCCGGGCTTCGTTGGTATTCCCAAAAAAACCACCGCAGGCACTGGATCGGTGAGCAGCGTGACGTTCACTCCGTTTTCGCGCAGTAGCGCGATTTCACGTTCGATCCGGCTCTGAAATCCCGCGTTCACGTCGTTGCGAATAACTTTGAACTTTTCGCACTCGTGGATTTTGATCGTCTCTTTCAGGCCAACCGGAATTTCCTTTTCGTCATGCTCGCCTTCGAGTTTGGAGACGGTCGTGTTTTCCGGCTTGTCATAAACCAACGCAGCAATTTCCAGCCCCGTCATTTCGGGCTTCACGCCTTGCGTCGTGTTGAACTTCTTTTTATTGACGATGATCGTCAGCAAATCAGTCCGCTTGCGCGTGAGGAACACTTCGCCATCCCCAAGATTCACGGATATATCATCACCGATGATTTCATCCGTCGGCGACTCGAAATCTTTAAGAAGTTCGACCTCATCAGGCAGATTGAACAAATCCCGAATCGAGCGTCCATTTTGGTCCGGCTTAACGACAATTTCCCAGCGGTCATCCACATCAATGACGCGCTTGGCTAGGGCTTCGCAGTCAGGACGCGTCTCGACGTCGCACGCAGGCACGGAATAAAATACCGTGCCTTCGGCCAAATCCGCCGTCCCATTCTCCGGCATAATCACGTCATGCGGGGAATTATGGTCACGAATCAGCGCGTGATCCTTTGGAATGTTTGCCTGTTCCTTGATGGCGGCCACCTTGACGAGGCGGCCCGGCATCGGGAAAAGTTGGTCATTCACAACAATCGCCCGTTTTGGTGCAGGGCGACAATCTTGCGCGTGTTTCGCCTCGGCATCGCCGAGACCCTCTGTTTTTGATGTGTTAATCATAATATTTGATGTTTTCCGAGATTGGGCAATTCGCCCGTTATTTGTTGTAGCTGGTAAGATTGGAATTTCTTGGCGAGAATCTGAAAAAAGTTCATTTTATTTTCAAGACGACCACAATTTGCCAGCTACACTTTGGACACGCCTTATGGCTGACGACCAATTGCGATACTTGATGGAGCACGCAGAGGATTTAGTTCCTGTGCTTTATGACCATGCGCGGAAACTTGCAGCCAGAAAATATGGCTGGCGAGATGGTAAAACTTTGCCGCTTGGCAAGACTCCAGAAGAAATCGTGACGGACGTTTACGTCAGCTACATCAAGGGTGATGGCACGGAAGGCCACCGCGTCAAGGGGGTGAGGCACTTCAATTCAGAAAAAGACCTCATGCTTCAATTAAAAGGTTCAATCAGGAGCGCACTTTGGGCGCTATTAGACAAGTCGTCTGCCAAGAACGAATTGGTTGCGAGGACTGATGAAGAAGCAGCGCGGCCACTTGGGTTTGAATCAACGGAAGCAACACCCGCCGAGAGTGTAGAATCGGCAGATTTTGCTAAAGCGGTCGTGGAAGCAGTGAACGCACATCCCAAAATCACAGCCAATCAGGATTTGCAGGACTTGATTGCTGCATTTGAATTGGACGTGACGGAAGTGGAAGGACAAGCCGAGATGCTTGGCAAAAAGAGTGAGCAGATTAGCCAGCTACGTTATCAGCTAAAGGGTGTCATTCTCGGAGTCACACAAGAACTAAACATGAACCAAAAAACAATATGAGCAAAAACCACGTCAAAATGTTGAAGAACCTGGATAAGGTTCTCCTCGATGACGCTGGAGAGACGCCAGCCGAAGTGCGGCAGCGATTGGAGGCGGAGGGGGTAGATGTGAAAGGGCTGGTAGCGCGGGTCAAGGCAGCGGCAGGAGAGGCGTATCGTCAACGATTGGCCGCTGAAGCGAAACAGGCGCAGATTGAAGCCAGCAAATCAAAGGGCAAAGTTTTCGGAAATCTGATCGGCCTTGGTCGAGAAAAATTGCTTGAACTGATTCAAGCTGCGGGCAGCGGCAGTTATGGGCCAGTTGCAACAGCTAGATGCCGCAACCAAAAGCCAGAAGAACTTTCCGAAGAAGACCTCCGAACTCTCTTGGAAGACATCGAATCAACGATCCAAAAGTGAAATCGTCATTTCACAAAACGAGTCCGGCTCTCTGGGAGGCCAGAAAAGAAGAGTGTCGAAGGGCAGCGAGAGATTTGCTTGCGCGCACCTTTGTCGCCAAGCCAGCCGACATAAACATTGAAGCCCTCGCATTCGAGGCTGGACGGCTGCGGATCGAAGAAGGCGGCTTGGACGGAGCGGATGGTCGCATTGTTGCTGACGGAAAGGCCGGCGGCAAAATTCGTGTGCGGGCTGGAATGCCACAGACGCGATTCCGTTTTACGGTTGCACACGAAATTGGGCATTGCTGTCTTCACGCGGGCGGGCTGTTTATTGACCGAACCGATTCGGGAAAAACACTCGGTATTTGGAATGATGCCAGCGAGGAAGCTGAAGCAAATGCTTTTGCCGGAGAGCTTTTGCTTCCAAAAGACCTGTTTGTGCCGCGGTTCCGAGGAAAGTCACCTTCTATAAAACTGCTCGAAACCATCGCCAGTGAATTCCAAACGAGTCGTCTGGCAACCGCTGTTCAATACATTCACTATACAAACGAAGTCGTTGCATTGGTGGTGAGTCATGGTTGGGAAATCGAATGGTCACGAAAGGTGAAAGAATTCCATCCGACAATCAAAACTGGCCGTGTGAGCAAAGATTCTGCCGCCGGAGAGCGATTGGCTGGGATTCGCGGCGATAGTGGACGCATGGTAGCCGCGCCTGCTTATTCGTGGCTGGAGGGTTTCACGAACAGTTCGGATAAAGACATTAAAGAAGATAGCATTTATCTCGACCATTATGACCGCACCGTAACATTGCTGTGGTGGGACGATGATGATGAGTGATGCCAACGGGTCAGTGCGATTCAAGCTAAATTATTTCCGAACGCACAAAAAACTACCGCTTTCCTCAACCACAAGTTGCCCGCACGCATTCCCGCCAGTAAGCAAGTCAGTCGAAACAGCATCGCCGACAAGTTTTTCAATCGCATCACGCATAGGACGCGCGCCAAGTTTTGGATGGAAACCGCGCCTCACTAAAAATGGCAAAATAGATTCGTGCGGCGTGAGTTCGTGACCTTTATCTCGTAGAAATATCAATTCATTTGCCAACAGCAGACCAGCGATTTCAAGCTGGTTGTCGTAGCTCAAGCGGTTGAAAACCAACTTCTCGGTGATGCGCGCAAACATTTCAGGACGCAGAGATTGTTGTGCGCGCGTGAGGACGTGCCGCTCCATCGTCGCTTGAGTGGAATGTTGAATGTGCAAGATTTCAGCCGCGCCGATGTTGGACGTGAGGACAATGTAGTGCTTGGAAAAATCGAGTGTGTCACCGCTCGCCATCGTCACCCGCGCGGCGTCCAATATTTGCAGAAACACATCCAGCACGCGTGGATGCGCCTTTTCAATTTCGTCAAAAAGCAACGTGCCCGAAGGCGATTTATCATACGCCATCCCCAAAGTGCCGCGCTCGCCCAGCCGCGCACCGAGCAGGACACCGAGCGATTCCTGGGTTTGATATTCGCTCATGTCGAAACGAAAAAGTTTGTCCGCGCCAAAAAGAAATTCTGTGAACGCCAGCGTGATCTCCGTTTTTCCAACACCCGTCGGGCCGAGAAACATGAAGCTGCCGCGCGGTCGGGTTGGCTTGGTCAATCCAAGCTCGCCGCGTTGCAGCACGGAAGCCACGCGCGGAATGACATGAGCCTGCCCACGAATGCGCTGGCTTAAAATCTTTTCGAGACCTTGCAGCTTCAAATGAAGCGGCAAAGAAGCTTTTTCCGTTGCGTCCATTGCATTTTCCATTTTCCAACCCTGCCAAAATGCACGGAAAAAGTTGTAATGATTTCATTACAACCTACCAAAGCAAAAGCAGGTAAAAAGGAGCGTATGAAAATTATATTTCAAACAAAGCTGGCGGGATTCACTCCCATTCTTGCACAGACCACAGGCAGCCTTTCATCGGGCGCTTCATCGGCGTTGGGCATTGTCATGCTCATCGGATTCATCTTCGGAACTATCTGCGTTGTTGGCGGCGGGTTCGCCATCCGGCGCGGAGACGCTGACACAGGAAAACTTTCCATCATCGGCGGTCTCATCATCGCGGGCGCACCCGTCATCGTGAAAGCGTTGTTTGTCGCCTTTGGCATCGGCAGTTCAACCGTTGACGTAGGATCTTTCCAATGAAAGACGGAATCCGATTCACGGAGACGAACAGTTCCGACGATTCCAAAGGGCGGACGTGGGGCTTGGAGGGCGAATTGTTCTGGTTCATTGTCGGCGGCGGTTTTGCCTTCGTAATGATTCTGCTGCTTTGTTTCAGCGCGTTAAAAATGAGCATTTTCACTTCGCTGATTTTAGCGGCTGTGCCGCTGACGCTTTGCGTCATTTACGTCTTCATGTTTCGTCAGGGAAAACCAGCAGGCTACGACGTTGACTGCCTTGATTACTGGTTGAAAGGCTCTGGATTTAGTCCCGATTTCCAAAGGCAACCGGCACATCCATTATGTTTGAAGAATCGCCAAACGGATATTTCATCAACGACCTGATTGTTTTCAATTCGTTGAACGCAGGCGGCTACGTCTCGAAGGGATTCATCTTCGAGCCGCCCGACATGCTCAACGCGCAGGTGTCGGAGCTGAATGGATTTCAAGACCAGCTTTCACTGTTAATGCAGTCACTCACCGAAAATCAAAGGCTGCAAATCCAATACTATTGCGATTCTGATTATCGGCATGAATTATTGCGCTATCAGGCGGAAACTCAAAAGGCGGACAACATCTGGACGCGCCGTTCGCGCAACGAACGCTTTGAACGGTATTGGCGGCTGATGACCGAACGCCGTTTGCGGCGGCAACGGCTCGTTTTCTATCTGTCGCGAAAAATCGAAACCTCGTCCAAAGGCATCAAATCCGAAGCGGCACTTTCCGAATACTACAACCAGCTTTTGGGGCAATTCCGTTCGGAATTCGAGCATACGCACGAAATGCTTACAGAAATTTTCGCCGGACAGGGCGCACGGGTTATTCCGATGAAGGACGCCGACCATTTCCGGCACTGCAAAACATTTTTGAATCCGTCACTGGCCGAGCGGTTCGACTATGACCCGATTGACGGTTTTGATCCGCAACTGTCCATTCAGGAAAATTGCTGGCACAGCGAGGGCGCAGGTCAGGCGGATTTCGGTTTCTTCATGGATGGTCGTTACCATTCCATCATCGCGTTGTCGCGCTGGCCGAAGATGACCTACCCAGGAATCATCCATCGTCTCACCGGCCTGCGCCTGCTCGATTACACCATCACGGTGAATCTTGACCCGCTCTCCGTCCGCAAGGAAATCAACAAGGAGGAAAAGGAACACGACCGCATTGCCGGCGACTATGCCAGCGAGAAAAAACTTTCGCTTCTGACCGTGATGGACAAAAAGCAAAAGAAAATCGCCGCACTCATGCAGGGGCATACGATTCCGTTCAAAGTGTTGTTTGCCATCCGCACTTGGGACAAAAGCAAGGAAGGGCTGATTGCCAAGACGACCGCCATCAAGAACGCCATCAATTCGATGAATTCGGCGCAGTATGCGGAAAGCACGTTGCCCAGCACTTCCAAGAAATTATTTTACCAGACATGGCCGGGCTGGACGTGGAGCAAATACAACGCTCGGAAACTTTACGGCGAAAACCGCTACATCGCCGATATGCTGCCGATTGCCTCGACGTTCACCGGCCACCTTGATTCAGCCGAGGCGATTTACGAAGGCCCAAACCAGAATCTTGTCGGCATCAAAACTTTTTCAGGTTCGGCGGGCAACCAATCGCCGCAACACGCGGTGTTGCTTGGCATGAGCGGCGCGGGCAAATCGGTGACGATTTGCGACCTGCTTTCGCAGACCGAAAATTATTTCGCCTACACCGTCATAATCGAGGAAGGATTGAGTTACGGCATCTACACGCAGACGGTTGAGCCGGAAGCCAAACCGATTGTGATTCAGCCGGACGGCGACATCACCATCAATTATCTCGACACGAAAGGACTACCGTTGACGCCGGATCATCTGGCGTCGGCGACCGCGCTGGTTGCGCGGATGGTTGGCTTGAGCCAGAGCGAGGACAAGCAAATGCTCCGTCAGGCACAAATCGCCAAATACATCAACCTGCTTTACGAAGATGTTTTTCAGGATTGGACGCGCAAAAATGAAAATCAAATGATGGAGGTTGCGCGGCGCGCGTGCGCGCTGACTCATTATCGCAAAGAGAAAATGCCGCCGGGCGCGACGATGCTGGAAGCGTTCGCCGACTTCCGCGACTGGCTGAAATCAAACGAAGATGAAGCAAAAACTTTTGAGCAGCAATTGGCCGAAGGCGAAGTGCTGAAGTTCTTAAAAGACCCGAACACGGTCAAAGAAGTTCGCAACATCGCCTTCGCCTATTTCAAGACCGACGAGTATCCGTCTCATCGGATGTTGCAGGAGTTAATGGCACTGGATGCAAGCGGCGCGGAACGCGACCAGATTATTGAGATTTCAACACTCCTTTTGCCGTGGTGTCGGGATGGCAACTATGGTGCGTTGTTTGACGGGGCGAGCAATCTGTCACTCACCGGAAAAATCGCACATTTCGAGCTTGGCTACATCCCCGATTCGGCGAAGGAACTGCGAGCCGCAGCGGGTTTTCTTATCACCAACCACGCCCGCAAGCACATCATCACGCTCCCGCGCGCCGTGCGGAAACGGAATGTCTATGAGGAAGTCGCCCGCTTCCTCGACATTCCGGGCGGAGAGGAAATCGTCAAGGAAAGCTACGCACAACTTCGCAAATTCAATTGCTGGAACATTTCCATCGTCCAGCAATACGCGCGTTTCAAGCAGTCGCGCATCCGCTCTGCCGTGTTTGGGAACAGCCGCCAGTTTTTCTTGATGCGCCAGAACGACCGCGCCGATCTGGACGACATCGCGCGGGACATCGCCATTCCCGAAATCACCAAGCACACGATAATGAACTACACACTGCCCGACCATCAGGCCGGGGCGAAATACTCCGCGTTCACTTATTTGCACGTTGATTCCAACCGTCCGATTTGCGGCACGGCTTACAATTACACTTCGCCTGAAATGCTCTATTGCTCCAGTTCGAGCGGCGAACATTTCGAGAAACGCGCGAAAGAACTGCGCGGCGCAAAAAATGTCACCGAAGGGATTTTAACTTTTTCCCGCAAACCGCAACTCGTGGAAACCACATGAAGCGTCATCACATCATCTCAATTTTTCTTATCCCGTTGCTCTCTACCGGCTGCGCGATGGTTCGCCCCGTCACCGACATCGCCGCAGGCGCGGGAGGCGGCGCGCTGGCCAGCAACCTTTCCCATGGCAATGCGGGAATAACCGCCGCCGGGGCAGCGGGCGGCGTCTTGTTAAGCGAAGGCGCGAATTATCTCGCGGACAAAGCGGCGGATAATGCCTACACCACCGGCTACGAAAAAGGCCGAAGTGATGCGGTGAAGCAACAGTATTGGATTTTGGTTCACCAACAGCAGCAGCAAAGAACGCCGCTGGAAAATGTGAGTCTCTATGCCATTCCCATTCCCGAACAGAACATTGACGGCGTGATTTTGAACCCGACCACCAAATACCTACGCATCGAAAACTAACCAAACAAAAATGAAAGGACAACGAACATGAAAAAACTACTCATCACCATCGCAATCGCAATCGTTGGCGCGTCGAGTCACGCGCAATGGATTGTTTATGACCCCACGGTGAACATTGAACAAATCATCAGCGAAGCCGAGAACATCGCTGAATACGTTGACATGGTGGACAACCAGGTGCAGCAGATTACGCAGCTCTCTGACCAACTTCAGCAGTTGCAGCAATACAACAAAGCATTTGGCGACCCGTCGCAAATTCTGAACGTCACCGGCGTCTCCGCGCTGACATCAGACCTATCACAAACGCCGCTTGGCCAGACCATCTCGACGGTGGAGCAATCCGCCAATGGCGTAGCTGCGCTGACCTATAACGCCAGCGGCCTTTACAATCAAATCGGCGCGACGTTCACCACACCATCGGGAAATCAAATCAAACGCGAAGTGACCGACTACAAGCCATTCGAGGCGATTAACAATGCAACGGCCAATTATTCCACCGTCACGGCGGACGTATTGAAACGACGACAGGCATTGAAAGATGCCATCGCCTCAACCACGGAGGCGTTGCAATCGGCAACAACCGCATCCGAAGTGCAAAAACTCACTGGCGTTTTAGTCGGCCAGAACGCGGCGCTGGCCGCGACGGACAAGGAAATTGATCAGGCCGTCGCCGTGAGTGTCGAGCAGGACATCGAGAACCGGAACGACGCCCAGAAACAGGCCGTTGCCGCACAGGAGCAGCAGAAGGCGGAAGTCGTCGAGGCGTTTTCCAACTACCGCACAAATTTCCAACTCAACACCCAGCCGCCGATGTTTCCGACAGGCAACTGATGAAACTGAAAATACTATTACTGGTCGTAGGCGTGTCGGTCATCGGTAGCAGCATTTTTATTCTGGTGATTCAATCACACTCGCGTCAGTTGAAGTTTTCGTCGCCTGAAAGCCAGTTGCCGACAGCCATCAGCAATTACAATAAAACTTTCAAACTCAATACGTCACCCCCGATTTGGGGGCAAACCACAAATGGAAACCCAACCCACTGAACTGCGCGAAACCGCCGTCTCGGATAAAGGCCAACCGAAGGTTGCCGAGGCAAAGCAGCGTTTTGATCCGACGCGGATTTTTGTCCAGAAAGACCGGCTCGTCTGGTTTTGGTTTGGCTTTGCCATGCTTGTGCTGCTTGGCGCGGCGGTTGACCGTTATTTCCTTGTCCAAAGTTTCAAGCAGCGCGAGCGGGTTGTCGTCATTGACCCCGCCAACACATTCTACGTTTCGCCGCTTTTGAAATTCGAGGAAGCCAAGGCGCTGCATGTCGAGCAAAGCACACTCGCAGCCACGGCTTTTTTGGAGCGCAATCCGAAAGGATTCGACAACGACGAACTATTGAAACAGATGTTTCTGAAACAGGCTTATCAAAAAGCAACGGCGTATCAATTCGCCGAGCAGCCAGAATTCAAATCCAAGCAATTGCATCAAAAGGTGGAAATCAGCGGGATAAACATTCTCAACACACGCGAAGATTTCGTGCTGACCCAAGTGACGGGCCAGCTTATCCGCGACGGTGTTTTTCAGGACAAGCCTTTCACGGAGGCGATTCCCTTCAAGCTGTCGCTCCGATTGCAACGCAATCCCAACATGGTTCAGAACGGACGGTTTCCCACCGCCGTAAATGACTTCAAATATGAAACGACTAGCAATTAGTTTATTGATGGGCGTTTGCCTCATCGCGGGCGCGAAGGATAAGGCTATTCAGGACTTTGTTCTGGACGAGCAGACGGTCTATGTCATTCCGGTTTCCGGCTTCCGCGTCACGACCGTCAGTTTTCCCGGCCCGATTTCGGCGATTGATGCGGCACAGGTGACAATTGATCCACAGAAGCCCGCCGCGTTTCTCATCGCCCACACGAAAGGCTCGTCATTTTTTTCCGTGCGCGCCGAGGCGCGGAAGGCCGTTACCAATGTGAACATCCGATGGAACAACAAAACGTATGTCATTGAACTCGTCGAAAATGACGAGCCGTTGCTGTCCGTCACATTTGAAATTGCGCCGGATAATTCTGCATCGTTGCAAGCCGAGCCGGTGACGCCATCACGCTTACTTGCGCTTTTAGACAAGTCCAAAGCCTATCCGCTTTTGAAGGCGTATCATTCCGAAGCCGTCGCGCAAGTGGCGTATCGGAACTTTGAAAGCGAGCCGCGCATTTTGGATTGCACCAATTACGCCGTGGAGATCAAGGAGGTGTTTCGTTTCAATCCCGAAGACACGCTCGTTTTTCGCGTTGGCGTGACCAACAAAACAGCCAACGAACTTCGCTACGCGCCCAATGGTTTTTCGCTCCGCGTCGGCGAACGGACTTATCCGCAGTCCATCAGTGACGCCAGCGGCGTTGTTCCGTCACACGCGGACGCACCAGCATATTTTGCCGTCACCGGCACACCCAATGGCGGGCGCAATGATATGTCCATCAAGAATGATTTCTTCGTGATTCTCGACGCACATCCGATTGACCCACCGCCGTCCATAATTTCTGTGCCAGCGTCCGCGCCCGCGCCCGCGCCAGCCGTAAAACCAAAGCCCAAAGGAAACCGCCGATGATGAATCCGCGCAGTGCCATCAATTTTTTCAAAACTCCGGCTGGGGCGTTTATTTTGTTCTGCCTTGTCCTGGGTGGAATCTTCTTTGCCTGCAAACGGTTTTTGCCCGGCGAAACGAAGCCGCAGCCGTTGGTTTATTCCACGAAAGCCGCAGCCGCAGCCGCGAGCAAGCAGACGATGCAAACATTTCAGAACACAAACTATTCGCCATTGCCGAATCTTCCGCCGCCGCCAGCCATGCCGGTAATAACAAGTGATGTTGGTTCGCAGCGGCAATCTGGCGGAATGTTTGGCCACGCCCCGGCCAAGCCAGAGGTTTTGCCCATCAGCCTGTTTGCCGAGACGCCGCAAGCCGAGCAAAAGCGGTTGAGCAAAAACTACGCGCCTTTTGGGCGTTTGATTCCGTGCGAACTGATAGTCACCGTGGATTCGGCTTCGATTCAAACGCCCATCATTGGTTTGGTAACGGAGGACATTTACCACAATGGCCGTTTGATTATTCCGGCTGGCACGGAGGTTCATGGTAAGGCGCAGACTGACCGCAGCCGCGAGCGCATTGCCAGCGGCAATAGCTGGACGCTGGTTTGGTCGAGTGGCGAGGAATTGAGGCTTTCGGGCATCGCGCTTGACCGCGAAGCCGATCCAAGCGGCGATGGCTGGGCGATCACTGATGGCAGCGCCGGTTTGCGCGGACGCGTTCTCAAAAGTGACGACATGGCGGAAATCAAATTGTTTGCCGCGACATTCTTGAGCGGGGCGGCAAGTGCGTTCACGCAGACACAGCCGACCATTTACGGGAACCAAATTACTCCCACATTGCAGAACGCGCCGCTGACCGGCGCGCAAAGTGTCATCGAAGCCTACGCGAAGCAAATTTATGATTCGATCCAACGCGACGGATTTTATGTCCGCGTTCCAGCGGGCAAACAATTTTATCTCTACGTCACGCAGACAATTGACGAATCGGACGCGGCTATTGGCAGCACCCGATTAACGCCGGACGAATTTGCTGAAACAAACCAGCCAGCCGCCACTTCACGGCGTGATTTGCCACCCGAAGCGGCCGCATATTTGAAAAGAGCCATGCCATGAAACGAATCCTCATTTTTATCCCGTTGATTTTGCTGTCGGCTTGCGCCAGCAAAATACCTGTCATCGTGCAAATGCCGCCCACCGTGTCGGGGACCACACTTGACACCGCCGACATGGAATCCGTCCGTTACGGTGAAAATCTCAAAGCCTATTCGTTTGGCCGCTACGTTGACCCGAATGACGGCTTGGTGATGCACGAGGCGCACACGGTCTATCGCGTGGAAACGACCGCCAAATGGAATCTGCATCCCAACGCGCCGGCGAATGTTCCCAGCGGGCCGGTAATCGGTATCGTTGATCCGGCGCACAAGGACAGTCCGCTCACGCCAGAAGTCGTCGCGGAAGTTGACCGCCAGAAGGTCGCGACAATGGCGTTGATGGTCCAAGGCCAGCGCATGAATCAAGCGCTCAACCAACTTTCAAAAACGCTTTCGGCAACGGCGCAGGTTGCCCAGGAGAATGTTCAACTGAAAAGCGAGGTGTCCGCGACCGAGAAACGCCTTGATGCTCTTGAAGAAGATTTTCGGAAAGCACAGACCGAAGCCCCGTTCACAGCGCCGGCCACCCCTTCCGTAAAGGGGACGAATGACTGGTGAGTTAAAAACCGCAACAACAAAATCGTATGGAAAAAGCAAAATCAAAAAACGCATCCGCAGAACCAGTTCAATACCGTGAAAACCCCCGCACCAATGAAAAGATTGATGCGTGGATCAAGGCCAATCCCGACCAGTTCAAATTCTTTGATGAACTGCCGCATGAACGCGCCGTCCGCAAACTTGTCTTGAACGAGATTCAGAAATACGAGCGAATGCAGAAAATGAACAGCGGCATCGTGCAGAAGCTCGACAACGATCCTGAAGCGAAGCAGGCTTTTGAGACGCTGCTGAAGCGGCTGCCGGAAGACCAGCGCGAGCGGGCAACGGCTTCCATCGCCCGGCACGTTTTTCGCCTTACCAATCCGCGCGAGGAAAATGGCAAAGCGCAAACCCAAAGCGCGGGAGCTGGAAGACGCATGGCGGCATAAGAATTTGCGCGGGTCAAAGACTTGCGGCTTTTGCTACGGCTGGCGCTCCGTTCGCCGTTCCAGCGGCGACCTCCGCGCCCAGCCTACAAAAGCCGCAAGACTTTGCCTTTCCGCTTTGCAGCAAACAAGGGCTTCCGATGCCGTCGCTTGAAGTGAACCGCGACCGCATCGGACGACATCTATTTATTTCTGGAAATAATTTTAGGTTGAGCTAATTTTTTATGGCGTCGAAACGACCAAGCGCAAAAACTGATGACGAGCAGTTAAATTTATTTTCATTCAACCAGAATAATTATGACAGCAATCACACTGACTCAATACGGCAGAATGGCGGAGAAGCACTGGCGCGAATTTCTCCCGAACCTGGTGCAAGAAATGGAAGCCAAAGGAATCTTGGAGGAGATGCTGCTGGAGGCGGAGGAGAAAACGGCGAGCGAAATGCACGACCTGACCATGAAGTTCCAGAAGCAAGGCTCAACGGCGCAACAGGCGCACAACCGCGCTTGGGAACTGGTGCGGGAGAAATACATTCTCCTAACGCCGGAGAGCGAGTAGTCCGCAACCAGAACAATTATCGGATTTCCCCCGCCGCCGGCGTTGGCACTGGTTCGCTCAAGGAAAAGTGCCGCGTCAATCTTGCCGCGATAAAACTGGTTCGCAAACTTCAGGCGGAAAACCGCCCGGCCACCCAAGAAGAAAAATCCGCGCTCGTGCGCTATGTCGGCTGGGGTGGAATGCCGCAGATTTTCAGTCCGTCAACCGACTGGCAGGCCGAGAATCTGGAACTTTCCAATCTGCTTTCCGAGGATGAATTTCGCGCCGCCCGCGCCTCGACGCTTAACGCCCATTACACATCCGGCGAAGTCATCCACGGAATGTATGCGGCATTGGAGCGATTGGGATTCAAAGAGGGCCGTATTTTAGAACCGGCTTTCGGCATCGGCCATTTCGTCGGCTTCATGCCTGACGCGATTCAATCGCACTCCGCCATCACCGGCATTGAGATTGATCCGCTCACCGCGCAAATCGCCAAGGCACTTTACCCCGACGCGGACATCCGCAACGAGCCCTTCGAGAAGGCAAAACTGGCGGACGGATTTTTTGACGCCGCGATCTCAAACATTCCCTTTGGCGATTACAAGCCGTTTGACCCGAAGTTCAACAAGCAGGGATTTTTGATTCACGATTATTTCTTTGCGGCAGGATTGGAAAAAGTCCGCCCCGGCGGACTCGTGATGTTCATCACTTCGCGCGGCACGATGGACAAGATTGATCCCACGCTGCGAAAACATATTGCCGACCGTGCGGATTTGGTTGGCGCAATCCGTCTGCCCAACACGGCTTTCAAGCGCAACGCCAATACCGAAGTCACCGCCGATGTTGTCATTCTCAAAAAGCGCGGGAGCAAGGAAGCTCCGCGTGGTGAGGCGTGGAAAAAAGTAGTTCCATACACGACGACCAAGGGAGAAGTCATTTCGATCAACGAGTATTTCGTCGAGAACCAGCACATGATGCTGGGTGAAATGACACTTGAAGGGCGGATGTATGGGCGCAACGAACCAACACTGGTCAGCGACGGCAGGGACATCAAGACCGCACTGGCCGAAGCCATCAAGCATCTGCCCCAAAACATTTACCAGGCCGCCGAACGTCCCAAGATTTCAACCGCACCAGAGCAGGCCATCCCCGCGCCCGGCCACGTCAAACCAAATGCCTACACGGTTCACGACGATCAAATCGCCATCCGCGAAGGCGACAAGTTGATTCCACTTCCGCATCTGGCAATTCAAACGAAGCTCCGAATCCGTGGATTGATTAAGGTGCGAGATGCCGTGCGCCAATGTCTGCGAACACAACTTGATGACGCCGCCGAGGAAGACATTCAACTGGCGCGCATCCAACTCAATCAGGCATACGACCGATTTGTCGCCCGTCATGGGCCGGTGTCTGACCGCGTGAACGCGCTGGCCTTTCGCGGCGACCCAGATTTACCGCTATTGTTTTCATTGGAGAACTACGACTCGGAGACGAACAAGGCAGTTAAGACGGCCATTTTCCGCGAGCGCACCATCCAGCAGCAGAAATCCATCACGTCCGCCGAATCACCGAAGGAAGCCGTCATCATTTCGCTGAACGAAAAAGGCCGGGTGGATTTGCAACACATGGCCGCGCTCTTGCGCCGGCCAGCCGAAGAATTTCTGCCCGAATTAAAGGGCGTCCTTTTTCTGAACCCGCAGTCGCGTGAATGGGAAACGGAAGACCATTATCTTTCCGGCGATGTCCGCGAAAAACTTCAAACTGCCGAAGTCGCCAGCGTCAACGAAACCCGCTTCCACGAAAATGTCGAGGCGTTGAAGTCGGTTCAGCCGGAAAATTTATCAGCCACGCAGATTGATGCGCGGCTCGGCGCGTGTTGGATTCCGGTGAAGGATGTTGAAACATTCGCCCAGGAATTGCTCGGCGCGGAGGACGTGACCATCCGGTTCACGCCGCAACTTGGCACTTGGACGGTGCAGGCCGGTTACATGGCGAAAGGTTCGGTTGCGAACACAACGGATTGGGGGACGAATCGTGCATCGGCTTTGGAATTGGTGGAGGATGCGCTGAATTTGCGAACACCGACCATTTACGACAAGGTTCGGGACGGCAACAAAGACAAGCAGGTTGTAAATCCGAACTCGACAGAGGCGGCGCGAGAAAAACAGCAGAAAATCAAAGACCGATTCCGCGAATGGATTTGGCAGAATGACGAACGGCGCGAACGGCTCGTCCATAAATACAACGAGGAATTCAACTCCGTCCGTTTGCGAATTTTCAACGGCGCACACCTGACGTTGCCGGGCGCAAGCCACACCATCCAACTGCATCTGCACCAGAAGTCGGGCGTGTGGCGCATCCTGCAAACCGACAACACACTGCTCGGCCACGTTGTCGGCGCGGGGAAAACTTTCACAATGGTTGCGGCGGGCATGGAATTGAAACGGCTGGGACTGGCGCAAAAGCCGATGTTCACCGTTCCCAACCACATGCTCGGCCAGTTTTCATCCGAGTTGCTCATGCTTTATCCGAGCGCAAACATTCTGGCGGCGACCAAGGAGGATTTTGAAAAAGACAAACGCCGCGAGTTGATGAGTCGCATCGCCACCGGGAATTGGGACGCAATCATCGTCACCCATTCCGGCTTTGAAAAAATCCCCATGTCCGAGGAAACCAAACGCGAATTCTTTCAGACCCAACTCGACGAGTTGGAAAGCGCAATCAAAGAACGTAAGGAGGACAGCGGCAGTCGGCGCACGGTAAAACAATTGGAAGCCGCCAAGAAAAAACTGGAAACGAAATTGCAACTTCTCTGCGCCGAAGATAAAAAAGACAACACACTCACTTTCGAGGAACTTGGCATTGACCGGCTGTTTGTGGACGAAGCACACTTTTTCAAAAACCTTTTCTACGTCTCAAAAATGACGCGCATCGCAGGCTTGCCGCAAACGTCATCGGAACGCGCCTTCGATATGTTTTTGAAGGTTCAATACATTCAGAAGGTCAACGGCGGCGGCGGAGTTGTCTTTGCGACGGGAACACCGATTGCCAATAGCGTGGCCGAAATGTTCACGATGCAGCGGTATCTGCAAATGGGAACGCTTAACAAGCAAAAGCTGCATCACTTCGATTCCTGGGCGGCGACGTTCGGTGAGCCGGTGACGGCAATGGAGCTTGCGCCGGACGGCGCAGGCTACCGGCTCAACACGCGCTTCGCGCGTTTCATCAATGTGCCAGAGTTGATGCAGATGTTTTGTCAGGTCGCGGACATCCAGACCGCCGACACGCTGAAATTGCCCATTCCTGAAATGCAGACCGGCAAGCCGATGATTGTCCGTGCGCCGTCCACGCCGGAGCTGAAGGAGATTGTGAAGGGATTGGTGCAACGCGCCGAGGCGATCCGCAGCGGGCGAGTTCCGCCCCAAGAAGATAATATGCTCAAAATCACTTCCGAGGGACGGAAGGCGGCGTTGGATTTGCGCGTGTTGAACGCGCACGCAAAAGACCAGCCCGAAAGCAAAATCAATCTGGCAGCGGACAGAATTTTTGAAGTCTGGAAGGACACGCACGAAAACCGATGCGCCCAAATGGTTTTTTGCGATTTGTCCACGCCTTCAAAACTGCGCCGTCAATTTTCCGCATACGATGACTTGAAGACAAAGTTGGTTGCGCGAGGAATTCCTGCCGAGCAGATCGCATTCATGCAGGAATTTGACAGTGATGTGCAAAAGCACATTTTGTTCAAGGACGTGCGTTCGGGAAAAATTCGCATCCTCATGGGCAGCACGCAGAAGATGGGCGCGGGAACAAATGTGCAGGAACGACTTGTTGCCTTGCATCATCTCGACGCCCCGTGGCGTCCCGCCGACGTGGAACAGCGCGAGGGGCGGATTTTACGACAGGGCAATCTCAACAAGACGGTGCAGGTTTTTCGCTATGTCACCGAAGGCAGCTTTGATGCGTATATGTGGCAGACGCTGGAAACTAAGGCTAAATTCATCCATCAGGTGATGACCGGCGACACGCACATCCGGCATTTGGAGGACATTGATTCGCGGGCGTTGACGTATGCCGAGGTGAAGGCCATCGCGTCGGGCAATCCGCTCGTGATTGAAAAGGCGTCGGTAGATGCAGAAGTCACTCGGTTATCCCGGTTGCGCTCGCAGCACGCAGAAACGGAATACCGCATCCGTTCTGACATCCGGCGGCTCAAAGAGGCAATCCCTATGTTGAACGAGCGGATTGAAAATCTGAAACTCGACATGGTGCGTCGCACCGACACGCGCGGGGACGCTTTTCAAATCGTTCTGGAAAAGTCGGTCGTCAAAGACCGCGCCATTGCCGGTGAATTGTTGAGCCGGATCACCCGCCGCGTCGCCAATGCCAACAACCAATTCGAGATTGGCACATTTGGCGGCTTCCAGCTTTTCGCCCGCGCATCCTTGTGGGGAAAAGTCGAACTCGTATTGCATGGCAAAAATCATTACCCCTTGAATGTCGCCGAAACCTCTTTGGGCATGGTTCGCTCGCTCGAATACTTGGTGCAAAACTTGGAGGAACGAGTGACGCATAATCAGCGCGATCTCGCTGACTCGGAAAAAAAGTGCCGCGAATTGGAAACCAAGCTCGGCCAGCCTTTCGAGCATGAATCCAAATTGCAATTGCTCGCCCAGCGGCAGCAGCAGTTGGAGGATGCGTTGGACATCACCAAAAATCAGGCCGCAAATTCACTTTCTACGGAGCAAGCGGGGCAGACGACAGAAGAAGAAACGGAGGCTATCCAAAAAACTGTCCGACAATCGCATGGCAAAACAGCGACAGCAAAAACAGCCGCCAAAATGCGTGTGGCCGTGGCGCATTGAATTTTCGCCTGCCGCGCAAAGTCGCGGCTGAAACCCGTTTAAGGCTTCGTGGAATTGCCGCTGGCATTATATGCTTCGTTGCGCTTGGCAAGGACACTACGAAACCGGCTTAAACTCGCCGTTTCGTTCCTCCTGTGCCAATGCTCACTTCGCAAGGCTGCGGCCTCTAGGAATTCACGAAGCAGAGCATCAAGCCTTCGGCTTTGAGAAGAAACACTGACAGACTGAAAATCACGGATGGAGATTGATCAACAGGGCTTCCTGCTCCAGTCCCGCGTTGTAACGGTCAATCAGTTCAACCACGCGACGGATAGCGGGCAAATCCGAGCGGCGTAGTTGAGCCAGCATCGTCTGGCTGTTGCCTTTCTCCAGTAATTCTCGGTTGGAGAATTTAGCGAAGCGTGTTTCCAAGTCAGCAGGCAAATGGAGAACAACACGTTTTCCAAGCCGTGCGTGAAGTCGTTGAAATTCTGACAGGCCGACGGGATCGTAGTCCGACAGATGAAGCAAATTAAAACTGCTGTCAGTCATGCGAGCCAGCCAATCAAGCGCGCGATTTGAAATCCGCCCGTGTCCGTAAATTATCAAACCGACGCCGAGGTTGAGTTGCTCGGCGACCGCGAATAATGCTGGATTTTCCACCAGCGCACACGAGCCACGCAATTCATAGGGACAATCCTTTGTCAGCAGAAAAGAAAAAATGCCATGCGCGACGGTGATTGTTGCCGCACCAACAGGTTTGCCGTCTTTTAACAGGGCATCCTCTCGCCACGCGCGAAGGGAAATAATTTCATTCTCGCTGTTCGCCATCGCCTTTGTATCACGGAATCGGCTCACACTTGCAACGCGACTTCCGGCATCTGGTGGCAAGGTTGCTTCTGGAAAACGCTGGCGGCAAAAGTCTCTCAAGGCGTCGGCATTTTTCACCACGAGTCTGCTTCCTGCCCCGCTTCGCTTCCAGTCCAGCACTCCACTGTCGAGCATTGGCGCAAGGAGTTTCAGAAATGCCTGACCACACTGGCTGGCAGGTAACGACTCGCTCTCCATCAATTCGCGCAGCTTGGTTTGAGCTTGGGCTTGGAGTTTCATCGCTTGCTGGCTGCGGACGCGCGTTTGACGGCCACGCGATGTTTGTGGCGAAGAACAATGCGCCCCTTTTGCGGTTGCAGAAAGTAAAGTGCGTCCACTTCACTCACGGACTCTGGCGCGGCGGTGATGGCAATGAAGCCGAGCTTGCGTGCGGTGGTCAAGACGGCGTGGCGGTTGGTGGGATCGAGCGAATGAATCTCGTCGAGAAAGAACGGCACTTCGCAAAGCAGTGACTTGCTGGAGTCTTCCCGCAGCAGGCTGCGAAGCACGAGCAGATTAAATAGCACCTTGATGGTGATGGTCGTTCCATGTGATTCAACGCCTTGCTTGAAGTCGTGGTAGTGGTGCGGTTTTCCGTCATCGCCGGTGACGGTGAAGCGTAGGGTAAACAAATCAGCGTAACGGAGCAGCGGATTATTCTCAAACTTCTGGCGGAAGCCGCCGAGCACGGCTTCGAGGCGAGTGCTGTCGTCGAAAAGTCCGGGCTGCTCGACGTTGGCCAGCTTGCGTAGTGAACCAACCAGGTCGGTTAGTTCAATCACATCCATGCAGATCGCCATTAGGTTTGAAACCTGAACTCCTTTGAACGCACGGTTCAGGTCGGTCACTGCTCCTTTCACCTTGTCCAAGTCCCGCAGGACTTCGCCGCAAGAGCCACGCATTTCAGTCAATTGGTGTTCCCAATTCTTTCGCAACGCCTCTTCGTGTTCCGGCAGTGCTTCCAGTTCTTCGCGTAGTCGGCGGATGGTGTCCGATTCATCCGCCCCAACGAAGTCGCTGCCAAGGGTGGTTTCGATGTTGTGGAAGTTATTGCGAACCTGCCCGTCGAGTTCGGTCAGCTTCTTTTGCTGCCGGAGGAATAAGCCCACGGCGGCATCAAAGTCGTCGGGTATCGCCTCGTCGGGCGTGGTAGCCTTGCCGGGGAATTCAGGAAATACACAATCGTTGAACCGCCCCATCACGGCGTTAAACTCATTCTCCGCTGCAACTTTGGCTTGCTCCGCTTTTTCTTTCACCCCGCGAGCGGCTTCAATTTGCTTTTCCAGCTTCCCGATTTGCAAGCCAGCCGCCTTAAACGAGTCCTCAGCTTGCTTGAATTCAGCCTTCAAGCGCGGCTCGTTTCCCTTGGCAATTTGGAACTGCTCGAAACGCAAAAAACGCTTGGCCTGTCCCTCGACAATTTCCTTGCCGCTCGCGTCCTTCTTCCCTTCCACTTCTTCGCGCTTGGCGCGCAATTGCGTCTCCAATGTTTCCCGTTGAACGATAGCATTTAGAATAGTCTGCCAGTGGGTAAGCGTTGCTTCATCTTCCGTCAACCGCTCTCGCACCGCGTCGGGATTAGCAAGCTGGGCAAGGCTGTGTTGGCTTGCGGGCAATGGCAACTCAACCAAATCGTCGCGATACACGTTCTTCTCAATGCGCCGAGCCAAGGCTTTGAGCAGACGAACGAACTCGTCATGCTTGTGCAAACGGACGCCGTCCTCACCGACTGGCTGATGGAGCAGGTCAAAATTAAAAAGCTGCGCCAGCGGCGCAAGCTCATCGTCACTGAGTTTGCGACGCAATACGGTGACGAGCGCGCGGTCGAAATGTGCGATGGTTTGCTGCTTCTGTTTCACCAAGTCGCCATAGACTTGGATTTTGTTTTCAGCTTCCCGGCGCGTCTTGTTTTCGGAATCGGCCAATTCGCGCTCAAGACGGACGATCTCCGTTCTGGCGTTTTTCAAGGCTTCGCGTTCGATGTCTTCCACGAAATCCTTGAACTCTTTGGCTTGCGCGGCGAGCTGGTTGAGTTCCGTCTGCAAGCCACCTTTGGTTCCAGAGAACGAGATTTCTTCAGCACGCCGATCATTCACTTCGGCCTGAAGCGTCTGAATTCGCTCCGTTCCGTCTTGAGCCTCTTGCTTGAACTTTTCAATCTTCGACGCGTGCGCGGCGTCGAAATTTTCCCACTTCGCCCGCAAGTCGCTCCAGCGATAGATAAGTTCACCCCGAATCGTGTCGCGCCGGGCGCAGATGTCCACAAGCGTTTCGATTTGGTCTTGGTGCTTTTTGAAACGCACCAACTTCTGCTTTTGATCGAGAATGTTTCTATACTCCTCGCCAAACAGTTCACGGACATCGAGTGCATGTTTTTCCGTCGGCAGGCCGGCCAGCATCAACAATCGGTCGCGCATTTGATCCTGCGTAATGGTGCTAAGGCAGAGCAGGTTTTTCAAAATCTCGCGGAAGTGCGGATACTTGTCGTTGTCGCGCAATGCAACGATTCCAGTTCCTTGGCCTTCACCTTTCGTCGCTTGTAGCAGCAATTCGCGATGATCTTGCGCGTTCTTGAGGATGGTATAGTTCTTACCGCTCAACTTGGCGCTGACAGCTTTGGGTTCACGCACTTGGTCTTGCTCGGCGACAAAGTCGGAGGATGCAAACTCTCCTTCATAGTAAAACCGTTCCGGCTCACCGCCCGCAGCCTTGCTTTGGCCGCGCCAGCCGAGAACAAATTTGCCACGCGCTCCGAGGCACTCGAACAACACATAGCTGTATTGATTTGGAAAATAATAATCCCGCGTCGCTTCCGGTGAATGACCAAAATCCATCTGCCGCCGGTCATCAAGATAAAGAAACTGGAGTGTGTTGATGAGTGAAGTTTTGCCCGTGTTGTTCGGGCCGACGATTTGCAGCGTGCCGCCAAGTTCGACCTCGGCGTAGTCGTAACGCCCGGCGTTAATGAGGATAAGTTTTTGTGGGCCGTTGGGCATGGCAATTATCAGGCTTCAGCTTGGGGTGATGATGTCTCGCCGCCTTTCGTGGCGGAAAGTTCAAGGCACTTGTCGAACACGCGATGAAATGGACGGAGAAACCGGAACTCATCTTCGCCAAGAAACTTCACCCAGCCGAGACGCTCCATGTTCTTAAGGACTTTCCGCAGCCCAGCGGCATCCTCGATCTCCACTTGCCGAAGCAATGCCGCGTAGCGGTCGAGCGACAGGTGTGGAAGCCGGGAGATAAAAAAGTGCTGATTGAGCAAGAAGTCTTCGATGGGCTTTCCTGTGTTGTCAGCGTGATCAATCAAGATGAACGAGAAGACGGCGATGCGCGGGAGTGTGTCAGGAACACTCTCGGCAGACTCCGGCGCAAAATAAAAAAACTCACGCGGATGGCGCACCAGTTTTAGACCAAGCGGCTCGAAATACTCGGCATACGCTTCGGGATTTGCCGCCACTGCGGAAAAAGCCGGTTCATCTTCTGGCGACAGGTGGCTGCCGCTCCGAAGTCGGTCAAAGATTTCTTGGACGTGTGGCAATGCGTTCATGTGGAAGTGAGTTCGACGGGGCTGGCACGCAATTCCCCATCGTGGGTTTCGTAAGTGCGAGATTCAGAAGCGGTGAACTGCGCAGAAAATTTTCCATCAAACACCAGCCGGGTAAATCCCGCCAACGTGTCAGCGGTGTCCTTTTGAGGATAGCGACTGATGATCCAGCCTAGTAAATCCGCCAATGGCAAATTGCCGTCAGCCTCGTCAGGCAGTGATTCCAGCCAGACATGACGGAGGTATGCCGCAGGCGTGGCTTCTTCGGTATGCAACACCAGCACCGGGGCTGGTTCGGGCGGATGCTCAACAACATTTCGCAACGCCCGTTCAATCGCGCCGTCTCCCGGCACATCTTGCAGGCGAACTGAACACGATGCGATGACATGATTCTCAATCCAGCCGTCCAGTCCCTCACGCTGCAATCGTTCGAGTGCCAATGCCGCACCTTCGGCGATGAATGACGAGCGACGCAGAGTTTCGTAAAGCGGCTGCAATTCACGACGGCATTGCTGGAACACACGAAGCGCATGACGTGACACCAGCCGCAGATGCCGCGTGTTCCGATCCAGTGCGGGCAGGTCGTTGAACAATCCATGTTCGCGGGCGCGATGCAGCAATTGCTCAATTTCATCAAACGTGGCGCGCAACGGTCCATCCTCGCGCACAATTTCCACCATCGGATCAACGTAACGATCCATCCAGTGAACGATGCGCCGGAACTTATCCCTCACGGAAATTGTTTGGCGTTCAGTTTTGTATCGGGCAACTTCGGTGAGAATAGAGCGGTGCGTCTCGTCCAAGTCGGCTTGGATGCGGCGAAGCGTCTGCTGGATTTCTTCCAAAGCCAGCCGCACGACAGTAATGTCATCACCATCAATTGCGCGTGATAGTTGCTTGCCGAGGGATTCGAGCGACTGGATATAACCGCGAATGATTTCAGGTGTGGTAGCTTGCGCTTCGTCGAACAGATACGCCAGAAGGCGATTCACCGGTGGGGCCAGAAAGTAAAAGTCACTACCAGCTTCGATGGGGACAAGGATTTGCAGTTCCCGCAAACGCCGCCAGGTTGTTTCTGGCAATTCGTCGCTTGGATTCCCGGTGGTGCGAATGAGCCGCCGTGCATCTGCCTCCGAAATTTCACCATTCGTTTCCGCCAAACCACGCAGCAACGGCGCATGGTTCGCGCAGAAGTTGAAGAAGCTTTGCGGGTTGATTTTCAAGTCGGTCAGATTGTGTCTGTTCCGCTCGTGTTTGAAAAGCCTCTGATAAAATAGGCGGATTTGTCTGAACTTGTTTAAGCAGTTCGCCCGAATCTCTTACCGACCTGACGAAGATGTTTTAGAAATTCTTGGACGGCTGCTTTCTGATGACGCTTGCAACGGGTCACAACAGCAATGGTGCGCTTCGGGCGCGGGTTTTCCAGTTGCCGATAGATAAGCGTTGGCGTCGCCTTGATTGCCATTTGTGGAATCAATGAAATGCCGATACCTGCCTCGACCAGCGATTGAACGGTCGCAACCTGGCCGCATTCAAACACAATGCGTGGATGAAATTCGTGCTCGTTGCTAAAGCCAATCACCTGATTTCCGAGGCAATGGTCTTCCTGCAACAGGATGAATTTTTCAGAGCGCAAATCATCGGTGAATATTTGCCGTTTTTTGGAAAGCGGATGCCGGGGATGAAGCGCCAGCAACATTTCCTCGGAAAACAAGGTTTCGGTTTCAAATCCGTTGTCCCTGATGGGCAGGCTGACAATGCCTAAATCCAGTTTGCCTGATTCAATGAGTTGCAACGATTGATCCGTGGTGTTTTCGTGAACGATCACCTGTGTTTTGGGACATTGTTCAATAAATGAACCCAAAACGTGATTCAGAAAATAGGGCGCAACGGTTGACAAAACCCCGATGGAAACTTTGCCGGCTTGGATGCCGCAGGAATTTCGGATTTCGCACTTGGCATTTTCAACCTGTGCCAAGATTTCCTTTGCCCGCCTGACGAGAATCAGGCCCGCTTCCGTCGGAACAATCCGCCGGTGATTTCTGTTCAGGAGAAGTTTTCCAATCCTGACTTCCAGCTTTTGCATTTGCACGCTCAAGGCTGGCTGGGAGACGTGGCAGCGCGTGGCAGCTTTGCTAAAACTGCCAAGCTCCGCGACCGCCAAATAGTATCGCAATTGAGTTATATCCACGTCCCTCGTGAGTGTCTTTTCTGTGAAAATTGCAAACCCATTCGCAAATGAGAAGATTCGAGTCACACTATCGTTTTTGCCTATACGACAAATAGGCAAACGCGATTTCATATTTTTCGGACGTTTTGCTATTGGTGATTTGCGATTTTCAAGGGTCGCATTTTTGACGAATGATCAACGGCAAAACACAACGCACAAGGATTCCGGCCAACCTGGTCGGGCCACAAATTCGGAGGTTGCGGGTCGAGCGCGGCTGGTCACAGGCAAAGCTCGCCATGCAGTTCCAATTGCGAGGTCTGGACATCGGACGGGAATTCATCGCGCAAATCGAGGCGCAAACCCACTGTGTGAAAGACCGAGACCTTCATAATTTTGCCCGCGTGCTTGAAGTTGATTTGAGCAGCCTTTTCCCGCCGGTTGAATCTCCATTATTGATGGCGCGAAGCTGAACGTGCCCTGCCTCCGCTGAATCTTGTAATGAAATCGTTACAACCTGCCGAACGCAAAACTGGTAAATCAAAACAAAAATAATTTATGGATGTCAGCGAACCCAATCAAATCACGGAGCAATTGCGAAAAAAAACGAGGGAAGAACGGCTGGCATATTCCATTCCAGAGGCGGCTGATATGCTGGGCTTGGATTATTTCACCGTCTATAACCTCGTCCAGCGCGGGAAATTAAAAGCGTGCCGCGCGTTGCGCGGAAAATTCCTTATCACTCGCGCCGAACTCGACCGGCTTTTGAACACTGAATAGAATTTTATGTTAAAACGAAACGGAGAAGATTGCGAACACCCTGTGCCGAATTATCCCGGCCTGCTGACAGCCAGCGAGTTCAAAGCCTACAATGTGGCCGTCCCTTTGGTGGCGGTGGAGGTGCGCCTTTTCAACGAAAGAGCAACTACGCTGTCCGAGATTGAAAAGCAAAGTGCTGGAACAGCGGAACAAGTCACTTCACAAATGGCGCGCGACTTGCCATCGCTGACGGTAAAGGGAAAGCCGGAGAGCGAGTGGAAAATCAGGCACGTTTTGATTAAGTCCGCCCGGAGCGAGATGCTGCTTTGTTCGCGCGACCATGAGGGTGAACAACAATTCGGCGTCGTCGAGAAAATTGACCCAAAATCACCTTTTGCCCGCGTTCACGGCGACACGGATTTGCAGATGACGGGCAACAACGCATTTGTTTTGTTGCAAAATTATGTGGAAAGCGAGCGCAGCGTTCTTCAGCTTTTCCGCAAGGACATTGAAGCCACCGTTGAAGAAAAACTTTCGGAAAAGTTTCCGAGTCAGAATCACAGCCGAGTTGTGCGGGCGATTTCCGCGCGCTGTGAAACCCAAGCACCTGTCGAAAGCGAGAAGGAAAACCCGGCCAAGAGCGTCAAAATTCGGATGTGAGGCGACCTTATGGGCGACTTCAATTCCATGTTCCCAAATTTCCTGACGCAATGTTTGTCCCTAAAAACGCTCCTTACACCGATTGCCTTTTTGCTCATCACTGCCGGCTTAATTGCCTCGACCATCGCGCACCACCGTAGCGGTAACGCGCAGCTTCAGGCCATCGGCAAGGTGATCGTCCTCATCATGCTGATTGTTTTTCTGCCGACTTGGGGGAACCAAATCGTGTCCATCGTGGACGACACGGTAAAAAATGTCCTGAAGGTTGATCCGGCAAAAATCCACGACCAGTATCAGGCGGCGCTTGAATTGAAAAAATCCACCGACGGAAACCAAAGCTGGTGGGATAAACTTTTCAATTTTTCCACCTCGATAATTGAATCCCTGATGTCGGTTGTCTTCATCATTTTGGGTTGGCTCGCCAGCACGATTGAATGGTGGGCGTATATTTTGCAAAGCGCGATTTTGTTCATCGGCTATTCCCTGTCGCCAATTTTCATCGGGATGCTGGCGTTTCCATCGCTGCAAAACGTCGGGCGTAATTATCTGCTCAATCTGCTCGGAATTATGATCTGGCCGCTCGGCTGGGGCGTGGCTGGTCTCATCACCCAGGGCATGATTGATTTTATGACCGACCAAAGTTTTTTAAGTTCTCAAAGTGCCACAGGTGTTATTGGCTATTCGTTGCAAAATCTCATGGGGCTGGCATTTCTCGGCATTTGGATAATTTTCAGCACGATTGCTGCGCCGGTAATTATCCAAAAAGCGATAGCCACGGGAAATTCTGTCGCTTCAAGTTTGTTCAGCGGCGGGTTTTCTGCTGGGCGGGCGGCAGCAACGACTGGTGCGACCACATTTGCCGAAGGCGGCGCAGCCGGAATCAAAGGGGCTATCGCTGCCGGAGCAATGGCGACCGCCGCAGCGGGGGAGTCATTGGCAACCTCTTCAATGGGTGAGGGTGGAAATTCGTTGCTCGGTTCTTTGGCGCAGACCAACAACCGAGCGCACCAGCGGGAACGCGACAATGAAGGGCAAAAAAAACAGCCGGGATTTCCGCCGAATGATCCGACAGGTGATAAAACCGTTGCTGGCTTGCTTGATAAAAGTCGTAATGCCAACGCTTGATTTTTAAGGTGAAAGCCGCCCGCGCTTGTGTTAAAATTCACTCGTGAATGAATTCCTTGCCATCATGGGAATTGGAACGGTGGTCGCCATCTGGGTTGTGGCGAACCTGCCGAAGTCTCGCGGCTATCGGCGTGACACAGTTTCATTTGAACAGAAGCCGCTCCAAACTCCCGCTTGGCGAAAAGACATTTCCGAGGTTTATTCAACCGACGGTTTTGACTATTTGCGGAAGTTGGAACGGCATCAGGACGATCCGCATCATTGGCCTTGTCCGTTTCCACCGCCAGAATCGCACACGCCTAAATTCGATTAGGCGGCTAGTTGCTTCTGGCTGGCTGAAATCTTCGTTTTCAATTTCTCGATGGTTGCAACACCGACGCGCTCCCTCAATTCGTCCAGTAACGCTTGCGGCTCGGCGAATTCTTGTTCAAATACTTCGCGTCCCATCGCAACTTTTGCGTTCTGAAGGTATTTCGGAAGCGGCACGATTTGCACCGGCTCGTTGGCCTGTCCCCAAAAGATTTCAATTGCTTCACTCGACGCCCACCACGGATAGGAATACGCCGCTTTGGCTTGAGCCACCGTTTTACCGCCATTCGTGGAGGGGGCGACCACTGACGGAGTTGGCTTGGGGGAAGCCGTCGCGTTGAGAGTTACGCTTTCGCCGAAAATAACTTTCTCCGCCATGTTCGCGGAGTGTTTGTCCCGCAGGTGGCCGTAGGTTTGCATTGCCAGCACGCCGCCGTCTTTATGCCCCAACCATTTTGCAACCGTCGGAATGTCCACGCCGGATTCAATACAGCGGGTCGCAAACAAGTGGCGCAGGTCATGGTGAGTCAGGTGAAAAAGCCCCAGCTTCTTGCAGGCGTTTTTTAATGAGCGGTTGAATTTGCGGACTTTGAGAACCGGATTATCCAGAAATTCCGTTTCCCCGCGCTCTGCCTTCATGCGTTCCAACAATTTCCTCATTTCGGGAATCATCGGCACACGGCGCATTTCCCAATTCTTCGTTCCGGTTATCGGATCGCCACGAATAATGATTTCGTTTTTCAAAAAGCTGCAATCCCTTCCATAAATTTTTGCGGCCTCACTTAAACGCGAACCGACGTAAGAAAAGAATTCAATCGCGTCTGCGGAATGTCCGCCCCTGCCGCTGCCATTTCCACGAACGTGGGATACCAACGCGAGAAATTGATCGGGTTCGGGCAATTGCAGTTCTTTCCGGCGCACTCTGGCACGTTTCACGTCTTTGTCTTTGGCGGGATTATCATAACGCGCACCTGAATCCACGGTGATGTCGAGAATACGCCGGAGAACCGAAAGGGTTCCGTTTGTCACCGTTGGGGAATACCTTTTGCCAAACCGCGAACGCCATTCGAGACAGTCAAACTTCGTGATGCGCTTCACATCCGTCTGTTCCAAGCCGGGCCAGGTTTTAAGAAGATCAATGGCGGCTCGCTCGTTGTAATTTTTCGTGTTTTCCTTAATATCAGTGGCGTGTTTTTGGCGTTCTCTGAAAATTCCAAGCGCATCGGCAAAAGTCATCTTCCCGATAATCTTGGTTTGCGACGGCGCGATGGCGCGATGTTCGGCATCCACCACGTCTGCCAACCGCAGTTTGGCGACCGAAAGGATGTTGGTGTCGAGTGATTTTCGGACAAGCTTGCCACGCACCTTCGCGCGGGCAAAATATATGCCAGAGGGTTCGTAGCGAACCAGATTGGCGACGGGAGCTTTTGTCCAGAGGCTTTCAGATTCAGGATTTTTAGTTTTCATGGAAACAGTATCAGATGGCGGTATCAGATTGGGTGTAACGGAATCATTACAAAATGAAGACCGCCCAATGTTTATTGCGTTCTCTTGATACCGACATGAAGGAAGGCTACGCTGTTTCCTAAACCGTTGATCCCAGTTCAATTCCGGGCGGGGGCACCACGTCCCGCATCATTTATGGCCACACTTGTTTTCGACATAGAAACCTCCGCGCAACCCATCGAAAATTTTGACGAGGCGCAGCAGGAATATCTTTTCCGCGAGACGGAGAAAATTGACGACGCCATCGCCAAAAGCGCCAAGCGCGAGGAGATCACCCGGTTCATGAGCCTGTGGCCGTTCACGTCGCAGGTCGTCTGCATCGCCATGCTCAACGCCGAGACCCAGCGCGGCCAGTCGCTGTTCGTCGCCGATGATTTTGAGGAAGTCGAAGAGGCCGACGCGCCGGTGAAATTCATTCCCTGCGCGGACGAGACCGAGCTGCTCACGCAATTTTGGGAAGTCGCCAAAAAATACGACCACATCGTCACCTTCAACGGGCGCGGGTTCGACGTGCCGTTCATCTACCTGCGCTCGGCACTGCTCAACGTGCCGATCTCCAAGAAGAACTGGCTGGGCTACCGTTACGCCACCGAGCCGCACTGCGACCTCGCGGAGCAATTCACCTTTTACAGCGTGAGCGGGCGCGACGGCGCGGCGCGACGGTTCAACCTGGATTTTTACTGCAAGGCGTTCGGCATCGAATCGCCCAAGAGCGCGGGCGTGACCGGCATGGACGTGAAGGACTTGATGGCGGCGGGCAAATTCCGCGAGATTGCCGAATACTGCCTGCGCGACGTCCGCGCCACCGTGGAGCTTTACAAAATCTGGAAGGAACGGCTGGCGGGAATCAAGTGAAGACCGATGGCGAATTGACTAAATTCAACCGGAGCTTAAATTCGGAAGGTTATGACAAAGGACAGAATGGAAATTGCCATCAACGAAGGCATCCCGTTTTTGATCAAAATGGCCGACGGTGAAAAATACGAGGTCACCGACCGCTTGAAAATTGCGATGGGCTCGGCTCACGTCGTCGTGTTGGGCAAGCATGACATGCCGCACATCCTGCCGTTGCTCACCATGACCGGCATCAGCTATTTGAAGCCGAAATCTTCGCGAAACGGCCATAAGTGACCGGCCTGGACGTGAAGGATTTGATGGCGGCGGGCAAGTTCCGCGAGATCGCCGAATACTGCCTGCGCGACGTCCGCGCCACCGTGGAGCTTTACAAAATCTGGAAGGAACGGCTGGCGGGGATTAAATGAAACAACTTGAGTCCGCGCGCTTGTGAGCGATAATTCGTAAACGTGAAAATTTTTAACGCAGAAAATTCAATTGCAAATGGATGAGGTAGCAACAAAGCCAACAAGAAGCGATTGGATATCTCTCGCTATCATTGGATTTCCAATGTTCACCTGCATTGCAGCAATTATACCGATGTTATGTGTTGGTTACTTCTATTTACATTCTCCAACTGGAGATGCTCCCGCGCTAGCAAAAATTATCTGCTTAATTATTGGCGCAACCATTTCATTCTGGTTTGTAAGAGGCCAGTTGAATTGTAAATATTCGTTGCTTACCGGGACGGAATTAGTTTACGGAAGATGGAATGCCAAATCCCTGCCTCTTTCATCCATAGAAAAAATCATTGTTGGAATGCCGTCTTTGTTAGGTGGCGCAGAAAAGCTGGCATCGCCGAGAGTCGGTGGACTTGCGGCTATGGCAAATGCAAAGGCGCTCTTGATAATTTTTGAGGATGGAAGGCTGCTCCCTCTGAAATTGAGTTTCTTGGACGAAGGGCCGTTTCTCACCGCCGAATTGGTCAAACGCTTGCCTGAACGTGTGGTGTGGAATCATCAATACACAGACAAAGAAATTAAGCTTTTACGGCGTGTAACTGGTCCGAATGCGTTAAGCGCAAAGCAATCTTTGCAAGGAATGTTTTAGCGTGTCGGTATCATGTCCACCCTCATTTGCTTCGTCCTGAAGGAAGAAGCCGCGCCGTTTCACAAAATCGCGGCGGGCCGGCCGGGAAAATCTTGACAGCCTTGCGCAGGTAAGGAATCTTTACCGCATGAGCGAATTGACCACCGTGACCGTCAGCCGCAAGGGCCAGGCGTTGCTGCCGTTGAAATGGCGCAAGACGTTTGGTCTGGAATCCGGCGGCCCGTGCGACGCGCGCGAACTCAATGACGGCAAGGGAAGCCTGCTGCTGATTCCGCGCCCCAAAAAGCGGCGCGGTGCCAAGGGGTTGCTGGCGCATTTGCGGGAGCAGACCGTTTCGCTGCCGCCCGTCCGCCGCCACCATCTTCCCTCCAAATGAACTACCTGCTGGACACGGACATCATTTCCGCCTTTCACAAAAAATCCATCCCGCCCAAGCTGGCCGCCTGGCTGGGCAGAAACGAGGACGACAGTTTTATCAGCGTCGTTTCCATCGCCGAAATGCGGCATGGTCTGGCCGCCGCGCCGGAATCGCACCGTGAAGAACTGGCCCGCCGCATCGAAGCTACCGAGGATCGGTTCACGGAAAGCTTTGTCCCGCTGGACGTGGACGTTTTGATCCGCTGGAAACAATTGCTAACGGAATTAAAAGGCGTGAACCGGACGCTGACCTGCGAAGATTCGCTGCTGGCGGCAACGTGCCTGGCAAATGATTTCGTGATGGTGACCAATAACCTTCGCCATTTTGAACCGGCGCGGCAGTTTGGTTTGGCGGTTGAAAATCCGCTGGCTTAAAAATGTCCACGCTCATCTGCTTTGCCCTGAAGGAAGAAGCCGCGCCGTTTCACAAGATTGCGGCGGGCCGGCCCGGTGTTTTCACCGTCATCGTCGGCATCGGCCGCCAGAACGCCGAGAAATCCGTGCGCAGCTTTCTGGCGGCCAGTTCGCCGGAGCTGGTGCTCACCTGCGGTTTCGCCGGCGGCCTGAATCCCGATTTGAAACTCGGCGAAGTCGTTTTCGAACTCCCAATCGCCAACGCCAAACTCTCGACTCGTCTCCTCGCCGCCGGCGCCAAGCCCGCAACCTTTTTCTGCGCCGACCACATCGCCACCACCGTCGCTGAAAAAACGAAATTGCGCTACGAAACGCGTGCGGACGCGGTGGAGATGGAGTCGGCGGCGATCCACGCCGTCTGCGCCGAGCGCGGCATTCCCTGCGCCACCGTCCGCGTGATTTCCGACACGGCCAGCGAGGATTTGCCGCTGGATTTCAACGCGCTGGCCAAGCCGGACAAGAGCCTGAATTTTGGAAAATTATTTCTCGCCATCGCCAAATCGCCGGGGAAAATTGCGGCGTTGATGGAATTGCGGAAGAAGACCGTTTCTGCCGCGCAGCAGCTCGCCGGCGTGCTGGCGAAAGTGTTGGATCAGCCGTAGCCCGCCGCAGTGGAGCCGGTGGCGTGGCGCAGCCATGATTGAAAAATCAGCGCGAGCTTGTGGTGCTTGCCCAGTTTCAATGCCTGCGGGCCGAAGACATCGAATTTTCCGCGTTCCAGTTTTTGCAGCAGCCGCCAATAGACACTGCCCATGAGTTCGGCGGCCACCATCGCGCGGCGGTCTTCGCCCGGCAAAGTTTTTTGAGCCAGCGAATAAAAATGTTTGGCGCGGGTGGCGACGCTGCTGGCGAGCGCGAAATAGCGGTCGGAGAATTTTGATTTCAAAATTTCGTCCTCGCTGACGTTGAACTTTTTCAATTCGGCGAGCGGCAGATAAATCCGTCCGCGCGCCGCGTCATTCTTCACGTCACGCAAAATGTTGGTGAGCTGAAGCGCCTTGCCGAGATAAACTGCATAATCTCGGCAGGCGGAATTTTTGTAGCCGAAAATCTCGATGCTCAACAGGCCAACCACGGACGCGACGCGATGACAGTAGAGTTCCAATTGCTCGTAGTTTTCGTAGCGCAACGTGTCCAAATCCATCTCGCAGCCTTTGATGAGTTCGTCAAAGAGCGCAAAGGGTAGTTTAAATTTCTGGATGACGGGCTGGAATTCGCGGTTGGCGTCGAAATGCGGCGTTTGGCTTTCACAGGCGCGGCGGATGTCGTCGCGCCAGGCGGCGAGTTGTTCACGGCGTTTTTCCGTCGGGACGGAATCTTCATCCGCCACATCATCCACGGCACGGCAGAAGGCGTAAAGCGCAGACATGGCGTCGCGCTTTACGCGGGGCAGCAGGATGAAGGCGAGCGCGAGGTTCGACGCGCTTTTCCGGGTGATGGCGCGGCTCTGCTGCATGACTACAAACCGGCGGGCGGCGAATTCAGGTCGTCGCGCTTGGGGGGCAGTCCGCCGCACTCGGCGAGCGTGGGATTGAGTTGGCGCTTTTCGTGATGATGCGGGCGCCGCTTGCGTTTGCGTTTTTTTCGGAACATCGTGAACCAGATCAACGAGCCAAGGGCCACTATCAGGATTGCAAGCGCCATGGCCAGAAAGTTGACCCATTGGGGCAACGGCGCCATGGCGGCCAGCATTATGTCAGCAGCTTTCATCAAAGTCAGGTTTCCGAATTTTTCCCGGCAACGGACGACTCGACCGGCTCGTCGCCAAGGTTCATTTGCAGCCGTTGCATCCGGTAACGGAGCGAATGTCGGGTCAGCTTAAGCGATTCGGCGGCGCGTGTCAGGTTGAAAGCGTTCTGGGCGAGCGCGCCGGTGATGATCTCGCGTTCGATGCGGGCGAGCGCGGCATCAAGCGTCTCGTCCGGCGCGGGCTGCGCTGACGACGTTTTCTGGAGCTGCGTTTCGACCTGAAAATCGGGCAGGCTGGTGGCTTGGATTTCCGGCGTCGTCTCCAAAATCAAGGCGCGTTCGACGGCGTTGCGGAGTTCGCGAACGTTGCCCGGCCAGTGGTGCGCCAAAAGTTTCTGCCGCGTGGCCGGGGCGAGACCGCCGACGTTTTTGTTCATCGTGGCGCGGAACAGATTCAAAAAATGGCCGGCGAGCAGCACGACATCCTCGCCGCGTTCGCGCAGCGGCGGCAACTGGAACTGCACGACGTTCAGGCGGTGAAACAAATCCTCGCGAAAATCGCCGGCGGCGATGGCCTGCACGATGTCGCGGTTGGTCGCGGCGATGAGCCGGACGTTGACGCGCAATTCCTGCGTGCCGCCGACGCGTGTGAACGTGCCGTCTTCCAGAAACCGCAGCAGCTTGGCCTGAAGCGGCTTGCTCATGTCGGCGATTTCATCCAAAAAAATTGTGCCGCCGTCGGCTTCCTCCACGCGGCCGGGCTTTTGTTTGATCGCGCCGGTGAACGCGCCCTTTTCGTGGCCGAACAGTTCGCTTTCGAGCAGTTGCTCGGGAATCGCGGCGCAGTTGATGCGGACGTAATGCGCATTGCGCCGTTGGCTCAAGCTGTGCAGCGCACCGGCGACGAGTTCCTTGCCGGTGCCGCTTTCGCCGAGGATTAGAACGCGCGCCTCGGTCGGGGCCACGGTCTGGATGAGCTGGCGGACATGGCGGATTTGCGGCGATTCTCCGACAATTTCGCCGAGGCTGAAAACGTGTTCGGCGCGCGAACGCAGCTCGGCGTTTTCGCGCAAAAGCTGGTGGCGTTCGGCGCAGCGGGCGACGGCGTGGAGAAGTTCCTCGGGCGCGAACGGCTTGGCCAGATAATCCATCGCACCGGCCTTGATGGCTTCCACGGCCAGTTTTGGCGTGGCGTAGGCGGTAAGCATAATCGCGGGCAGGTCGGGCCAGCGGCTGCGGATTTTGCCGAGGAATTCGTAGCCGGTCATGCCGCCGAGCCGCGCGTCGGTGATGACCATGAAAAATTCCTCGCGCGCGAGCAGCTCCAGCGCCGCCTCGGCGGATTCGACGGCACGCGCGGCGTAGCCTTCGTCCTTCAGCACGGTCTGAAGCGACAGGCGCATGTTCTTCTCGTCGTCCACGACGAGCACGGGTGGCAGCGGCGTGTTCATTTGGAAACTTTCATCAATGCCTTCGCCGGGAAGCTTACGGTGAATTTCGCGCCATTTCCAAGCTCCGATTCCACGCGCACGGTGCCGCCGTAAAGCTCGGCGTTGTGCTTGACGATGGCCAGGCCGAGCCCGCTGCCTTTTTCCTTGGTTGTGTAATAGGCTTCAAAGATGCGCCCGGTTTTTTCCGGCGGAATGCCCGGCCCGTCGTCGCGCACGGAAATTTCCACGGAATAATCCCGGCTGTAACTGGCCGTGACAAAAATATTTCCACCGGCAACAAGCGCTTCGCGGGCGTTTTGCAGCAGGTTGACCAAAATCTCCGACAAATGGCCGCGCTGCATCAGGAGCGGCGGAAAGCCGTGGCCGAATTCGCGGTGAATTTTCACCTTGTCCGTCACGGCCGGCGGAAAAACCTGCGCGATGCCGCGTTCGATTTCTTCGATGACGTTTAATTTTTCGACGCGGCCCTCGCTCAACTGCGCGTAGCCCATGATTTGCGTGATCACCTTGTCGGCGCGGGCGACTTCTTCCTGGATGATTTCAATCTGTTCGGCACCGGGCGATTTGCCGTCGCGCGCGGCACGTTGCAGCGAATAGGCGGCATTGTTGATGATTGCCAGCGGATTTTTGATCTGATGCGCGAACTCGGCGGCCAGCCGGCCGGCGGAACGCAACTGCCCCTCGCGCGCGGCGAATTCGCTGGCCTCTTCGGCGGCCAGCCGTTGGCGTTCCAGCAGCAGTTCCAAGCCGGAACAGCAGACCGTCGTGAGCAGCAGCACCACCAGCCGCAGAACGAACGGCTGGCCCAGTTCTTCATGCGAGGTCAGGTCCAGCGCCCGCCGGGTGATGTCATCCAAATTCTGAAAAACCGAAACGTCCAGCACCGCCACCAGCACATAGCACAGGCTGATGACGAAATTGGAAATCAGCTGCGACCCTCCCGGCGGCACGCTCACGGAATTACGGATGATCAGCGCGACGAACAGCCAGAAGAAAACGCTGTCCAGCCCGCCCGTCAGCAGCGCCATGCCCGCGATGAAAATACCGTCCACGAAATTGCTCGTGACGACCGTCCATTGCACGACCGCCAGCGGCAGCCGTTCCGCGACGAGCAGCAGCAGCGCCAGGATGAGGTTTGCCAGAATGTAAAACCAGAAGATGAACTGCACCGTTTCGACCATCACGTCGAGCGTGCTGTTCGCCATGCCCACCCACGATGTGATGTCGAACGAGTAGGAGATGATCGCGATGAACACCGCCTTGACCGGCAGCATGATGTTGCGCTCCATCATCACGATGCGGCGCAACAGTCGCGGCGGGTCCGGCGCCGGAATCTCAAACAGCGCGGGCAGCCGTTTCAGCCACTGGGCATGGCTTGGTTTCATGATTCGTCGAATCGTTGAACGGTTAAATCGTTAAATTGGGAAAATGTTTTCGATTCAACGATTCACGATTTAACGCTTCAACACAATTTGGGCAATTTTTTCCACCGGCCACAAACGACCAATACCCTCGTAACCGCATGACAACATGCCCTCGTCCGGCCCGATGAATTCCACGCCGCGTTTTTTCAACGTCTCGACGTTTTTCTGCGTCGCCGGGTGCAGCCACATCTTGCCGTTCATCGCCGGGGCGATCAAAATTTTCGCCTTGGGGTTCAAGGCCAGCGCGATGCACGTCAGCGCATCATCCGCGATTCCGTGCGCCAGCTTCGCAATCACATTCGCCGTCGCGGGTGCGATGACCAGCAGATCCGCCGCGTCCGCCAGTTCGATGTGCGTCGGCTTCCAGCCTTCGTCCTCGTCGTAAAGATCCGTCACCACCGGATTGCGCGTGAGCGTCTTGAAGGGCAGGGGCGTGATGAAGCGCTGCGCGTCCGCCGTCATCACCACGCGCACGTCGCACTTCGCCTTCGTCAGCAGTGACGCCAGATCCGCCGCCTTGTGTGCGGCGATGGAGCCGGTGACGCCTAAAATAATTTTATTCGCTTTGCTCATAAAATTTGTTGAATTGTTAATCCGTTAAAAGGCTAAATCGTTTTATGACTTCGCGCCATCACCGATTCAACGATTTAACCATTCAACCCTTTAACGCAAACAAAACTCTGGCGTTTGCGAACGCGCCGACCGCATCTTTTCCGCCTCGATGATCGCCAGCGTCCGCCGCAAATCTTCCTGCTTGCTGCCGCTGATGAGCAGGTAGTCGAAATTTTTCCACTGCGAAATTTCCTGTCGCGCCACCGCGAGCCGCTTTTGAATGACGGATTCCGTGTCCGCGCCGCGCTTCTTCAAACGCTGCTCCAGCACCGCCACCGACGGCGGCGTCAGGAAAATCGTCACCAGTGCGCGCTTCAACTCCGGCTCGGTCTCCGCCTGCTCGCGGATGGTCGCCGCACCCTGAACATCCACGTTCAGCAAGACGTCCTGGCCGGCGCGCAATTTTCCGAGCAGTTCCGATTTCAAGATGCCGTAGCTGTTGCCATAGACCGTGGCGTGTTCGATGAAATTACCGGCATGCAACCGCTTCAAAAACTCCTCCGCCGTGAAAAAATGATAATCCACACCGTCTTTTTCGCCGGCTCGCGGCTCGCGCGTCGTGCAGGTGATGGCGCGCGTCAAGTGTGGCTGCGCGTCCAACAGCAAATGAACCAGTGTCGTCTTGCCCGCGCCCGACGGCGCGGAGATGAGAATCAGCAGCGGCGGCGCGGGTTTCGTCACCGGCGTCGTTTTCGCCTTCTGGCTTCCGGCTTCTGGCTTCTGGCTTCGGTTTTTCATTCCACGTTCATCGCCTGCTCGCGGAATTTTTCCAGCTCCGCCTTCAGCGTCACGACCTCGCGCGAGATGACCGCGTCGTTCGCCTTCGAGCCGATGGTGTTGATTTCGCGGTTCATTTCCTGCGCCAGAAAGTCCAGCGTGCGCCCGACCGGCTCCTTCGCCTTCCGGCAATCGTCGAACTGCTGGAAATGGCTTTGCAACCGCGTCAATTCCTCCGAGATGTCCGAACGGTCGGCGAACAAAACAATTTCCTTCAATAGCCGTTCGTCATCCGGCGCGATGGCTTCGATGCCCGCCGCCTTGATGCGTTCGAGAAGATTCTGCCGGTAATTCTCCGCCGTCGTCGGTGCCTGCTTCTGGATTTTGTCCACCGCCGTGTGCATGATGCCGATGCGCGAAGTCAAATCCTTCGCCAGATGCGCACCCTCGCGTTCGCGCATCTTGAGCAGCGCGGCGAGCGACTGGTTCAACGCCTTCTCCACCGCCGGCCACAAATCCTCCGTGCCGGCCAACTCCTCGTCCGTCTGGAAAACGCCCGGCGCGCGCAGCACCTGGTCCAGCGTCACCTCGCCGGAAAGTTTCAACTGCTTGCCCAGCCGCGCGAACTCGGCGGCGTAATCCTTCGCCAGCGCGGCGTTGATGTGCTTGCGCACGGACAGCTTGCCGGCGGCGGCGTGGAGCGTGATGCGGGCGTTGACGCGGCCGCGCGCGACGACGCGGTTGACGGCGTCGCGGATCTGCGCCTCGAGCATTTCCAGCTCGCGCGGCAGCGTGACCGACACCTCGGCCTGCTTGCGGTTCACGGAACTCAACTCGACCGTGATTTTGAAGCCGTCCTGCGCGCATTCGCCGCGTCCGTAGCCCGTCATGGATTTCATCCCGCGCAATATGCGTAAATTCCTTGCGGCAAGCGAATAAATTTTCAAAAGGCGCCTAGCTGAATGAATTCAAATCAATCTGGACGCGGCGAAGGTGAAAGTTTAGCGTGCAAAGACGATGAAGCCTTTGGTCAAAACTATTGTAATTGTATTAGGCGTGGCCGGAGTAATGTTCGCATTGTTGTTTCAGGCAGAACGCGCAAGAACTCAACCAGATTATGTGTCCCTGCTCCATTCTTTACAAGGAACGAACATCACGAAGATAGTAATTTCCGATAATAACGGTTCAGTTCTTAATTCCGTTTCGTCGCCAGGTGCACTTGGCGCATTTGCAAAAGCCGTCAACGCAGTGGAGCCTTACAGTCCCAATCATCCAGGCTACAAAAAGGAATTTTACGTCGAGCTATATTTAGTTGACGGTCAAAAGCGTGAGTTTGAGCTTCATACCATGCCGTCAGATCAAACAATTTATGTGGACTTTGCGCAACGTTATGGATCACTGACATGTTACTACGGTAATTGCAAGAGCACCGCTTTGTTTGATTGGATGAAGGAGCAGATTCCTAACAATTTGCCATAGCCACCAACTCATGCTCCTTCAGCTTCGACTTAACTTTTCACCCGCAGTAATTTCAACGCCTGCCTGAAATCCGCCGGCAGCGGCGCTTCAAACAAATTCAAAATCCACGTCGGGAAAAGATTTCATCCGGCGGCGGTCATTCGTCAGGTGCGGAAGATTCAACACCGCCGCCTGGGCGCGAATGAAAAAATCCGGAAGCACCGGATCGTCGGAATCCTTGCGGCGATACTGGCGGAACGCCATGCCCGCGCGCCAGGTGGCGTCGGCATCAAGCGGAATTTTTTCAAAATCGCGTAAATCTTCCTCCACCGCCTCGCGCGTGCGCCCACCCGCCGCGAGTTCGCCGTAAGTCACGGTGCTGACCGCCAGCCGCCCGCGTTGCGCCCAATGCTCTATGGCCCGAAGGCTGTTACGATGATGCGGATGAGTGCGATCCAGCCACGCAACGATGACCGACGTGTCCACCAAGATCACGGACGCGTCCTCCGCAAGAGTTCCTCGCCGGAAATATCGCCGTCCCAAGTCCCGGCCCGGGCGCGGATGTGGGCCAGGGTGGCATTAATCGCGGTCGCGTCGTTTTTTACATAATCCGCCGCCGCCCGCCGCAGGACAACGGTGGGATTGGTCTTGGCGGCGCGCGTCTTGGCGCGGAAATCCCGCGCCAGCGATTTGGGCAGGCGAATGGTCAGCGTTTCTGTCATACAAAGACTGTAACACGACGAGGCTGCGGGTCAAGTTCGCAACAATTTCAACGCCTGCTTGAAATCCGCCGGCAGCGGCGCTTCAAAATTCATCGGCTTTTTCGTGCGCGGATGGATGAAGGACAGATTCTTCGCGTGCAGCATCACGCGCGGCGCGGCGTAATTCGTCAGTTCCTTGACGCGGGCGTTTTGTTTCGCGCCGTAGGTGTCGTCGCCCACGAGCGGATGGCCGATGAACTGGAAATGCACGCGGATCTGGTGCGTGCGACCGGTGTGGATCTGCGCCTCCATCAGCGTCGCCGCGTAAAGGCGTTCGAGAATCCGGTAGCTGGTGTGCGCGGCGCGGCCGTCGCTGTCGTCGCGCACGGCCATGCGCTTGCGGTGCGTGGGATGCCGCGCGATGGCGGCGCGGATTTCGCCGGAGTCGCGCGCCGGTTCGCCGCAGACGAGCGCGTGATAAATCTTTTTCACCTCGCGGTTCGAAAATTGTTCCGCCAGCGCAATGTGCGTCTCGTCATTCTTGGCGACGACGAGGCAGCCGCTGGTTTCCTTGTCGAGCCGGTGGACGATGCCCGGCCGCGCCACGCCGCCGATGCCGCTCAACGAGCCTTTGCAATGATGCAGCAGCGCGTTGACGAGCGTGTGTTCCTCGTGGCCGGCGGCGGGATGCACGACAAGTCCGGCGGGTTTGTTGACGACGAGCAGCGACTTGTCTTCGAACAAAATATCGAGCGGGATTTTTTCCGGCTGCGCCTCGGCGGGCCTGGCTTCGGGCCAGTGGACTTCAATCTGTTCGCCAGCGTGCGGATGATGAGTGGGCTTGACGGTCTTGCCGTTGACGCGAACGTGGCCTTCTTCAATCAGCCGTTGCAGCGCGCCGCGCGAGGCGGCGGGAAATTTTTCGCAGAGAAACTTGTCGAGCCGCGCGGACGGCAGGGATTTCTCGACGACAAAGCTTTCGGTGCGCGTTGGCATTTAAAGTGACGGGTGACGGGTGACACGTGACAAGAAGCTGGCGGCTGGCGGCTGTTTGATTTTTTTCATGTCACTCGTCACTTACCAATTGTTACCGGTTGGGACGCACTTTCATTTTTCCAGTTGATGAGAAAAATCAGCGCGACGCCGGTGCAGATGGCGGAGTCGGCCACGTTGAACGCGGGAAAATCCAGCGGCACATAGCTGCCACGCCGTTGCAGGTAAAAATGCAGGAAGTCCACGACGGCGTGGCGGTGCGGCAGCAGCCGGTCGGTGAGGTTGCCGAGGATGCCACCGAAAATCAGGCCGAGCGCGAGCTGGCCTGTCAGCCGGCGCGCATGAAAATGATCCCGCGCCAGGAACAGCGCCACGACCGCGACGAGCGCGACGCCGGCCAGGATGGCGTTGTTGCCGGTGAAGAGGCTCCACGCCGCGCCGGTGTTGGCGCGGTGCGCGAGGTTGAAAAATCCGGGGATGATGACAATTTCATCACCTTCCTCGGTCAACCGCAGGACAAGCCATTTGGTGAACTGGTCGAGCGCGAAGATGCAAACCGCCAGCACCGCGATGCGGCGGGTGGATTTCGAGAACACGGGTTGGGCGTCGGCCATGAAACCAGTTTCAGGCTTCAGGTTTCAGGTTTCAAGTTCCGATTAAGATTACGATCATGATTAAGATTAGGATTTTACTTTCCGTGCATACGGCTACTCTTCGCGCATGGCGCTGGTGCGGATCCTGGTGGACGGTTACAGCTTGTTGCAGTCGGAATAATACCTTAATACAAATTTCTGTCAATAGGCAATAACGCTACGGGAGCGAAGTTAGAGGCATTGCCGCCGCTGCTTTACTCGGTGACGGGTCTTTTTAATATCGGCGGGAGGTTAGTTTGTAACGGACTTTGCAATTTTCTCATTTGTGGGTTTGGAGTGCTACACAATTCAATTGCATTGGTAATGACCAACTGTGGACGTTTTGAAATTTCTTCCCCTTGTATGCTTAATTCTATCAATTCCTTTTTTGTTCCAAGAATCGTTACTTTTGAAACTTCACCCCATTGCACATAATAAATTGGTAATGAAACATTGTTGGTTGTTCCGTATGGAAAATTAAAACTTTGCTGACTTATTTGCGGTTTATATTTTTTCTCCATGGCTGGAACGTCAACCGAAACCGCAGATAACCATTTAACGGATAAATGATATGCTTGCTCTTGGTTAATCAATGAAGGAATACCAACCAAGTTGACAAAGTTTTCTGGATCCATTTCTGGTTCGTGCAAGCGGACAACATTCCACAAATACCCATTCTTAAATGCGTAAAAAAAGTTCGTTGTTTGAATTGACCCCATGATGGTAACTTTAGCGACACGGATTTTATCAATTGGAGAAAGGATGTTCGTATTTTCAAGACTCCGATTTAATCCACTGAACCAAGGAGGACTAACAACACATTCTTGAATGTCTGACAATTTAATTGGATGCGAAGTTGGCAATTTGAGTTGTTCCGAAAAACAATTTACCTCACCAAGCATCCGTTGAAGTTCTGTTGATTTATACTTCATTGAACCGCTTGCAAGATTTAATTGCTTTATCAGAGCAAGCATATCATGCCCGCTGGCATCTGGATTGGATTGCCCTAAAGCAATTCCAATCCAGATGAATCCAATGGAAATTACAACCAATTTATTCATTTTACGGACTATTCTTTTGCAAGTCTAACGCACCATAAATAACCGCCGATGAATCCATTGGTTGATAGATTGCGTGTTGAGCATTGGTCATACATGAATACAGTGGTGTATTAACTTGCCATTGTGAAAAGAAAGTTCCAAGCATAATTGAACGCCAATCCCATTGTGCGGTGTTAAAGTTGACTGATTTCTTGTAACCAAGAAACGCCCTAGACCGCACTCCAGCTGTTGCAAAGAAACTGTTATTTACGGTTTGTGCTGGAATACCAAAGGATTCACAAAAACTTCCTTTGCCATTGTCGCAACCGTCAATAAAAACAAAACGATAAGGATGATAGTTTTGAAGTTTTGTCCCTGTCATAAAATTATTAAGGACTTTGGCAACGGTATATTTATTTATAGCAGTTGCTTCTGTGATACCAGAAAACACCATCGGATTACCATGCCCGAAGAAATAGAAATTTCTATATGTGTAACTTGCAAGGTAACTTAACAAATTAGTTTTGTCAGTAGCATTACCCATTAAAAAGGCGGACGTTTGAGCAACATTGCCGGGAGATAATTGATAAGATAATCCATATTGTGATAGCGAACTAACAACGCCACCGTAAATACCCCCGTCACCACCAACCACCATCAATCCTTCTTTTGTTGTCGTGTTCGGATCCATAATCGGGTCTGTAAGTGAAGCATAGGCAATCACAAAACCGTCTCCATAACCCCACCAGCTATTTACCTCTTGTGCCCAAGTATGGACAGCACTTGCAGAAGAAGAAGCATTTGAAATGATACCACCACTTTTCAACTTTGTGGTTTTTTGTCCTAACTTTAGGAACTTTGGTGAACTATTTGTAGTATTGATATTATTTGCTACCGCTAACTGACTTATTGGTGAACTTGTTGAAGTAACTGTAAATACTCCGTAGAAGTTTGTGCTAACAAAGGTATCTCCAGCACCATCTGTTAAATCCCAAATGAATGAAATTACTCCATTCCCGTCTGCGACATCGGCAAATTGTCCTAGATCATTTGTGTTCTCATCATACATTTCAATTGTGTAGGAAGCATTCGGAATAGTTTCTGCATAGACCCACATTTGACTGCCATATATTTGCGTAAAGTAATTCGGAAATGAAATGACATTATTGACATTAACAGAAACAGGAAGATTTGCACTAACAACGGGATTATCAGTTGTAAAATCTACCTCGGCATATATGGTGTAATTTCCATTTTGCACTAGAGTTGTATCCCAATTAAATACCCAACTACCACTAGCAGTAGTATAAGCAGAAGCACCAATCACAGGCGAATCATCTACTGAATTGTAAAATGTGACACTTTGAATGGAATCGGTTGAAGTCACTGCAATTTCAATTGGCATTGTAATTACACCACTCAAAGTTGAGTTGTTTGTTAAACCATATACATGCACCCCGTCACGAACAACACGATAGAATCCGCAATTCTGATTTGTGCTGCCACTTGCATTCATCGGTTGTGGCGAATCTGTTTGAACTTCACTGTCAAGAGATAGACTGTTACCCATAGATGGACTGCTAATCACATAACCATTGCCACTGACTGATTCGCCCGTTAATGAATTATAAATAGTGAAGTTGGATAAATCAAAACCGATAGGATAAATTGCGAGCGGAGCGGCATTATCTATACTACCATTATTCGGCACTGCCAGAATTTCACCCGTTTCAAGAATGGCAGACGTAGTTGCAGTTGCTAATGCAGTCGTGCTTTCGCTCATAGAATCAAGCGGTGTAATATCACCGCCACCATCGCCACTGACAAGCAAACTTTGTGGATAAAGGACAGAGTTAAAGTTTGTAAAATAAGTGATATTAGCGGAACTGGAGGCGGGGTATAAATCTGTCAAAGTCATCCATGAAATTGGTGAAGCAAGATTGGTGGCATATTGGACAATGTAGGTTTCTGTGTTTGTGCTTTGCCAGTAAAGAATGGCATTTGAGTTTTGAATGCGAATTTTGAGTCCTTCAATGGCAAGGGCACTTGACGTTAATATAAATAGACAGCAGGCGAATACACAACTTGCTACTAATCTTGAAGGCGTGTTGGTTATTGTTTTCATTAGTATCATTATTGATTGTGAGCATTTATTGACCCGTGCCACCCCTCGAATTGTGCTGGAAGGTCAGCACTGATAATGATATTGACAGAAATTAGAACAACTGCAAGACAAATTATGTTACAAATGTAGAACGAAAGTTCCTCAATATATGACTTTCGGGGACGCTTTTTCCCTCCGCAAATCCTCTGCGTCTTTAATTAGTCGCCACAGGGGGACATTCATTGCCTGGGCAATACTGTCAGCAACATTGATCGTGGGATTTCGCTCAAATCGTTCAATCAATGAAACCATTTTAGACGCCAAATCTGCCCGCTCTGCCAATTCTTCCTGACTCAAGAATCTTGCTTTGCGATGTTTTCGCAGCACTTCACCGAAGAATCTGGCAAAATTTTTAGATAGCATTCTGCCAATTTGCCAATTGTGAATGCTGCGATTAAAGGAACGATAGTTCCAATTTGCTTGACGCCCTTATCAGATTTGAAATGCTGATTAAGACATCGCAATCAGTTCAATTCTAAATAGGACAAATGAAAACCATAAAATCGGCACTCGTATTATTCATCGTTGCAATCGGACTTGTTGTGGCAGTCAGCGGTTGTGGAAAAACCACAAAGTCTGACGCCATCACGACCGCCGTTGATTCCTCTCCAGACGGCACATGGGTTAATGGAGACCCAAACTCTGTCTATAATAAATTAGTGATCTATTCATCCGGGACTTTCAGTTTTCAAACCGTTGATTTCACCGGCGAGGTGAAGGGTGGTTATTCAGGCACATGGAGCATGAGCGGAAATTCTGTTCGCTTTGAATGGGGCAGTGGTGGTGCTGATTCTGGATCATGTTCTGGCAGCAGGACGGGTTCGGATAGTATTGTTTTTGGCGGCACGACATTCTATTCTAATTTTCAAAATGCTCCGCAGGCGACTTCAACTGATTATCCCATTGAAACAAATTTCGCTGCTTTGATTTATTCTGAATCCATCACCCAGATAGACGAAAAGCGGGATTCAACCTTGAAAAATCTCTTGACCCAAAACGCATGGATTGGAACGAATAGTTCGGGGACAACTTTGCTGTTAAATTGTAGTGACCCATACCGTGCTGAAAATGGCTGGACTTTTTTTAAGCATTTAGAGATCACTGAAACCAATGGCAAAAGCATTTTTCCATCTACGCCTTCTGACATGCAACCCTTTACAGAAGAAAATTCACCCGGCAATTTTGTTACTGTAACACAAGAACAGATTCCAGAACACTTCCGTCCGCAACTCGGTATAATAAATGGTGAAATATCTGATTGGCATTTTACATTTCTGATTTACCACGATTTCGTGGCAGGTAAGGTTGATCCACGTTACTTGCCTTACAGCGAAGACGAAGTAAAAGGACGCTTTGTTAATACAAACTTTATGATAATTGAATTCCCGAAAACGACTTTTGGACGTATGTTTTTCACTCCGAAACCTAATTGAGTTTTATCTAACAGACCGCCCAGTTCCATCGGTCTATATTTATCAATCATGCCACTGTGAATTGCAGGGCAAATCATTTCTTTGCATTCCGCAGAGTCACAGATAAAATCAGCATGGGCATGGCAAGAGACCGCAAAAGGAACGCCACGACAACCAAACCAAAAGCACTATGATTAAATTGAAGGATATATTACTCGGAAATTACGACTCGGAGATACAAAATCAAGACGTGATTAGGGACGAACCACAAACGCACAAAATTCGTTTGCCATTAGAAATTCCGAATGACAAATGGCAAGAACTCAAACTTCTTTTGGGTAATTCACAAGATGACGCTAAAGGCAAACTTCGATTGTTGCTTACGGATATAGTCAGTCGGATGGAGTGAATAGGAAAAATAATTTTCCGAATGTCGGCGGGTAGTTATTCAACACTGAGTTCAAAAAATCCTGCCGGATAAATTTATTTAACGGAGTGTTGACCCCGACAACTGACTTTCAATAAGTCGCCAAAAATTCGGGAGCGGATTGATTGAAGTTGCAATCTGCTCCCGAATGGGATTTTCAACCCATCTCGTTTTGCCTGAACACTTGCGGCACAGTGTCCCGCCCCGTCTGATACTGAAATCAAAAGAGACGTGATTCCTGAACTGAATTAACCCCCCGCATTGTCGGCAAGGTTTTGTTCCAATAATTGCTTTTGTAACTGTGTATTTGAATGGATTCATTTTGATTTGCTCGCCGTATGCAAACACATACATACGCACATATATTTTAGCAGTCGCATTCGATTTTTTTCAATGGATGTGCGGTCTTACTTAAAATGACGGCACTTTGCCCCTCTGGACGGGGTAAAGTTGTGTTGTAATTAAGATTTGTGTTGTCCCTTCATTGCACCGTTACAAGATAGGCACGTTGTTTTACGTCTGCGACGCATTGAATATGAGAATGAAGTTTTGTTGCGGTAGAGTATTTCTGAATTGCACTTCCAGCACTTTCTTCTGCCGATGATCGGTTGGTTTCTGTCCATAATATAAAAACGGTTTTGTCCAAGTATCTACGCATTTACGTTTCAACGTGGATATGTATTTTTGTTATCGTTCCAAGTCTTTCCCGACTTAAATTGACCCCGGAGAATTAAAAACTCTGGGGTCTTTTTTATCCCCAAAGACAATCTGGGTTTGAATTGCTGTCCATTGTGTTCTCATTTATTCAATCAGAGGCAGTCACAATGCGGGATTGAATGACCCTATAAATAATCACCCAAAACCTTTAGGATAAGTCTTGGATTGTTTGTCGTTTCTTGAATTTTCTACTGTCCTAATTCAGTCGCCATTGTGTTCTCAATCGTCGTTGCACAATGCCTAGCAATACTGCGGACGTATTCGCTTTTGCTAGATTGTGTCCTGATGGTCAACTCTGCTCCTACATGCCGGACTTCGGAGGAAATTGGTTGACGTGACACAATAGGTTTAACGGTCTTTCCCGAACTTCAAACGTCTATTTTGTGTGAACGGTTAAGGGTTCTCATTGGACGGGTCAACACACCCTCGAACGAAAGTTCCGTCCTGATCAAAACCATTCACACCAATACATATTTTGCATTTTGCTGAAACGAACTTTTTTTATTTTGTCAGCGGAGACACCGCCAAGATTTTTCAGCGATTCGGGGAAGCAAAATATATTTATTCTAAAAGGGCATACCGCCCTTTTGTATGAATCAGGAGAAATTTATGGACAAAACTTTTATCAGGGCAGAGGAAAACAACTGCAATGCTTTGGCACAGATGATTGAAAACCAAATCAGCGGTTGCGAAGTCACGAATCTTGGCAATCAGGTCTTGCTGATGTTCCAAAACAAGAGCGTCGCAACAGTGTTCCCGTTGACTGCCGAAACCGTGGATATTTTTTGTCAATCAGTTGACGACAAAAAATATGATATGAAAGACGTTAGCGTTGAAAAATGTTTGGCATTCCTACAACAGATTGCCGCAATCACGGAAGAAACCAGCACGGGTGATGTTGCGGGGTATGACACGTCAAAGGCGTTTTCCGCTCCGGGTCAGAAATCCAATCGTGCGGTTGAACAATCAAAGAGAGAGGGGTGGACAACTCTTAAACCCCTGCACGAAATTGACCGCTTAAAAAATCCATTCGGCGTTGACCCATTAGGAGAAAAAGAACGCAGTTCAATTTCTGAAATCTCTGGGTCAAATGATGACTCGCAAGTTTTGGAATATCTCGCCGAAATGTTACCAGCTGATTCTGCCGAGATTGAAGGCGATGAATTGATTTTACAAATTGACTCCGTAAAAATTCGCATTGCACAAGAGACGAACGGAAACTTTAGCGTCCAAAGTTCCGTTGCCGGCGAAGTAGTGCAAGAAAAAGACAATGTGCCGACAGGAAATTTAATTCGGTGGGCATTTGAGATTGTGTCCAAGATTCAAGACAGAGTTGCCGACAGAGAATCAGGCAACGATGTTGAAATCACAAATGATGACGTTTGGGGAACGATTAAGGAACTCGCCAGAGAGACGGGGAAATCAGACGACATTTTACGCAACAAAGATTTGTTTGATCTAAAGCAAGGTCTTTGCGTATCACGCCCGCCGTTTGATATTTCGGGCAGGCGATTCTTTGGCGATGATTTTATAAATGAAACGTCGGGGAGTCAGGTTTCATCTTCGCTTAAAGGTTCTACAATGCACGACGGGGCACCCGTGAGCGTGAACGAGGGCAGAGACATTTCCCGCCCCTACGCTGACACGTTAGGCGGCAAGAAACTCGTATATCTTGAAAGCATCGGTGCAACCTTTGTCAATAAATCCGACTTGCCCAAAAAACAGAAGTTAAATTTTGACCCCGTTTCAAGACAAGTAATTTTCACTTCCGAAGATGTTCCAACTTGCCGTGCGGGAATGTGGAAATTCTTTGGCAGAAGGTAACAGACTTTCTTGCGGGGTTTCCTTTTGATTTATCCGCAAGCAAAAACCGCTAATGCTATCCATAGAGCGGTGTTTCATACAATGACCCTCGCCCGTTCCTCATAGCGGGTGAGGGTTTTCTATTTTCAGGTGTCAGCATCAATGCCCGCCCAGGGCGGGCAAACGTGCCTCTATTGACCGTATAGGAGCGAATACGGGCGATATAGCGTGTGGGTTGCAAGTGCCGAGCGATGAAGCACGCCGCTTGCGTTTCAGGCGATTCTATATCCCCGCAAGCTGTAGCCAGGACTTATTATAAAACATCGCCCCTGATGGCATCAGGGGAGCAAAGAAACGATAAAGCAAAATATGTCTCGTTCTGCGTTTTGACCCTGTAAAATCAGGCGAAATTGCTCATAAAGGCAGTCATTTTTCATGCCGGAATCGCTCAAAAAATCACTTTTTCACTCGACAATTTTCGTGCCAGAAATCGCCTGAAATATAAAAATCTTTTCGGTTTTCATAACGTAATTGAACCTTTAGAAAGTTAAAAAAATGCTTGGCACCAAAACGGAGTTCTGGTCGAGTGCTTGCATGATGAAAACAGCAGTCCGTTATCACAGAATATCAATCGCAAAATCAGGCGGTTTGGACTCATATTCCATCGCCGCACAGGATGAAATTACATCGCAGTTTTGCCGCCAAGAAAACATGGCAATTGAAGGCACATTTTGCGAAGTGGAAAGCGGGACTTTGACCGCCGATGACCGCCCAGAATTACAAGCGGCAATCACCCTTGCCAAGCGGACAAATTCTTGTTTGGTTTTCAGTCGTATTGACCGCCTCGCACGCAATGCCGAGTTCCTTTTGAGACTTCAAAGTAGCGGGGTTGAACTTCGTTTTTGTGATATGCCACAAGTCAGAGACAGATTCACCGTCGGGGTGCTTGCATTAGTCGCAGAACAAGGGGCAAGGGACGTGTCCATTCGCACAAAACTTGCCCTCAAAATCGCCAAAGACAAAGGGGTGGTGCTTGGCAACCCTCGCCTTGCTGATGCTCGCCTAAAGGCAAATGCGGTCAAGACTGCTAAAGCGAGCGAGCGTAACGCAAAGTTGGTGGCATTGGTGAATGAAATTAAATCCAAAACGGGATTGACCAAACTTGCGGAATTGGCAGAGGCATTGAACTTACGGGGCATCAAAACTGCAAGGGGTGGTGCATGGAGTCCCGCTCACGTTTTCCATGTCGTCAATTATCAATCGGTAACGGTCTAACGGTGCTATGTATTAGCATGACTCCCCTAACTTCAAAAAATGGAAACGTGCTAGGATATTTGCGAGACTTGACCCCGTATAAAAAGGCGGTTTTCAATCGTCAAGGTTCGCTGCTCGGTTGGTTTGATCCCAAACTCCAAAAAACATTTTCTGCCAACGGAAAACCCATTTCCAATTCGGGTGATTTACGGGCAAGTTTGCTGTCAAAACAACGCTGAATTTACTCGTAAGAAAATTCGAGTTTCCGTGCCAAGCACTCATTTTTTGAGTGCTTTTTCCCTGAATTATTTTTCATAAAAAGTGATTTGGACCTTGGCACCGCCCCGCAGGAAAGTTAAAATGTTATTGTGAAGGAACAGGGTCAAAATTTTCGCTGACTGCGTTTCCAAAATGGTCACATCCCGACACTGAAAGTCTAACACATTGAAAGATTTTGCCCCGCCTACGCTCCCTGATGCCCTGAATTTCAATCCTGATCCTTTGAATGCCGATTGACCTTCACGAAGTCCTGACGCCCTAAAAACGATTTTGGAAACAGACCCCCATTTGACGCAAACGAGAGTTTTTATATTTTGCATTGCCGAGGCCCGGAGGGTTGTAGGAGCGACTTTTTATATTCTGTTCAAGCTACAGCTGGCGGGGAGAGTGACTTATTTTAACGTCGTTTATAGGTCAAATGTGGTGCTGCTCGTTAATGCAACGCCGCTAACGTGCGTTGCTTCCCGTTTGTGAAAGTTGCGGCATACTTCCCCTTTACAAAATCCAATTCAATGCGGGTGAACAAGTCGGGCATGATGTTCCGCAATTGCTGCCTGATTTTCGTGTCTTGAAGTTTTACGACCATTTGCCCCAATGCCTCGTTCAATTTCACATCATCGGTTGCGTCAAGTAACTGTTTTAATTTAGTCACCCGCAAAGGTGTTGTGTTATTGGAAACTTCCTTTGCTTGCTCGGTTTTCAACTTCAATTCCAATTCTGCTTTCTGTTTTTCAAATGTCGTCAACTGTGCGTCCAACTGCGGCAACTTAACCTTGCCAATCAATTTCACCGTGTCGTTTATATCGGCATCAAGTTTTAGCAATTGAAGTTCTAACTTGCCCGTTGCGGACTCCGCTTTTGTTCTTGGTTTGAATAACAATTCGTCGGGTGATTGCCCCAATACCATTGCAAATATGTCTTGCTCAAATAACGAGACATTGAATCTCCCCTTGTTGGTGCAACCGCTTTTATTTTTGACGCCCCTGCAAATGTAATGTGAATAGTGATTCAGCGAACCTTTGACATTGGTGTAAGAACCAACCTTGGTTTCAATGACATTTTCACAAGGGCAAAATAGAAGTCCCTTGAACAAGTTGCGAACCAAACCGTGTTTTGATCCGCCACGGTTTTTGACGTTGGTTTGCAGTTTGTTTTGAGTCAGCAAAAAATCTTTTTCGGAAACGATTGCTGGAAAATAATTGTCAAATTCAACTCCATTGATGCCAAACCAACCTCTGACATTTTTATTGCGTAACAACTCCGCCACGGTTGAATTAGTCCACAGTTTCATGTTGTTGGTTGTTTTGTCCTTGAACAAACGAAGGGTAGGGGTTTTCAGTTCGTTTAATGAGTCGGCGATTTTGTTTGTGCTATGTCCCGACAGATAGCGTTCAAAGATGCTCTTAACGACCACCACCCTCTTTTCATCCAAGACAAACTTTCCGTCTTTCAAACCAATAATCCAGCTGGGTTTTTGAACGCCAAACCAAACTTTTTCACCCGCTTGAATCTTTTCAATTTTTCCTCTGATAATACTTTTTTGGCGTTCCGACTTAACAAAAGATTCGTTATTCGCCCGTGAAAATTCCATCAGGACAAACATCAATTCCATTTGGTTTTCATCTATGGATTTTTCGTCGAGAATTTTGCCGAGCGATACAACTCCTATTGCAATTCCACGGTTAATTATTTCAAGAAACTTTGGCAAACATTTCCGGGAACTTTCACGACTCAATCTATCCATGCTTTCCAGAATCAATACGCTTCCCTTTTCAATCTGTCCGTTGTCCACTAATTTCAGGAAAGCAGACAATGCGGATTCATGGGAAAAATTCTTGCCTCTGAATCCGCTGATTCCTTCATCCTTGAATGTCCTGACAAATTCCAGCTTGAATTGCTTACAGAACGCCTCTGCCATTTCTGTCTGGCGTTTGATTGAATCGCCCCCCTTTTGTTTGATGGACGAAAACCTTTGATAACTATATGCTTTTCTCATGGCGTTAATTCGGATTCTGGTTGACGGATATAATTTGATACACGCTATTTGCAAGCAAGTGGATTCTGGAGATTATTCAAAATACACGTTGTTGCACAACTGGCCGGAGCTGGCTCCCGGCGCGGCGCGGCATTCCGAGGCGGCGCGCGATGCGCTGGTGGAAATGCTCACGCAGTATCAGGACGCCAAAGGCACGCCGGTCACAGTTTTTTTTGACGGCTCCGGCGCGCGGCGCAGCAAGCCGAAGAATGATTCCGGGCACGCGGTGGAAGTATTGTTTTCCAATGCCGGGCAGACGGCGGATGATTTGATCGAGCGCGCGGCGCACCGGTTTCAGGAATACGGCGAGGTGCTGGTGGTGACAGACGATAACGCGGAGCGCAACCTAGTGAGCGGCTTCGGCGGTTCGGTGGCGAGCTGCGACAATTTCGTCCGCATGATCGGCGACGCGCTGGCAGAGTTGCAGGAGAATTTGAAACATCACAACCGCACGGAGCGAAACCGGTTTAACCGGCGATAGCTTCAAACCAACACAATCATGCACAACAAAAATATTTTCCGCCGCGTGGCGATGATGACCGCGCTGCTGGCCGGAATGGTTTTAATTCCTGAATTACGCGCCCAGCCGACGGAGCAGACGGTGCAAAACCGGTTCCTATTCGTGTTCGACACGTCGCACGAGATGAAGTCGCTCGGCGACGGCGTGGAAAAGACGTTGAACATCCTGCTGGCCTTGAGCCTGAACGGGCAGATGCACGCGGGCGACAGCATGGCCGTGTGGACGTTCGGTCAGGATTTGCGGCCAAGCGATTATCCGCTGCAAACTTGGAATCCCGACAACGCCGTGTTAATCGCCTCGAACCTGGTGAAGTTTGTGGGCAACCAGCATTACGCCGGCAGCACGCGCTTTGAGGCTTTGCAACCGCTGCTCAACCGGGTGGTGCAAAATTCCGAGCGGCTGACCGTGCTGATTTTTTGCGACGGCGAGGCGAAATTCAGCGGCACGCCGTTCGACGACGGCATCAACCAGGCTTTCAATCAAAAACAGAGCGACCAGAAAAAAGCCGGCCAGCCGCTTGTCGTCGTGCTGCGGTCGCAGCTCGGCCAATACGTCGGCTGTTCCGTGGGCCTGCCGCCGATGCCGTTGAACTATCCCCAGTTCCCGCCATTGCCGTTGCCGCCGCCGCCACCCGCGCCGAAAGTGACGAATGCTCCGCCGCCGCCCGCGCCGGTCGTGGTCACCCCGCCGCTCATCATCATCGGCACCAAAACCGGTTCCAGCCCGCCGCCGCCGAAAGCAGTGATGACAAATCCGCCGCCGGTCAGTTCATCGGTTGAACCGACGAATGCCTCCACCCCGCCGTTGGCGAATCAAGCGACCAGCAATTCGGTTGCACCAACAATAACGCAGACCAATATTGCCGAGCCGGCAGCGTCGCCCGCCGACTCCGGCAACAAAGGTTTTCTGATCATCGGCTCGGCATTGTTCGGCGCGGCGATCGCGCTGGGGCTGGTATTCTGGCTCCGTCCGCGCCCGAAGGATCCGAGCCTGATCACGCGCTCGATAAACGACCGGCAATGAATTCCGCGCGTGACTTTTGGCCGCGTGTTTGGAAAAATCCCCGGCCATGAAAGCATTCAACCTGATTTGCCTCCTGGGTCTCGTCGCCGGCATCGCGACCGCCTGGGCCGACGACACCAAAACCACCACCTCAACCAACGCATCAATGAGCCAACCGAAAAACACCGCCGAAGTCGCCATCATCAACACCACCGAAGGCACCATGGTCATCCAGTTCTGGACCGACGCCGCGCCGAACACCATCGCCAATTTCAAAAAGCTCGCGGAAAAGGGTTTTTATGACGGCACCTGTTTTCACCGCGTCATCAAGGGCTTCATGATCCAGGGCGGTGACCCGCTCACCAAGGATCCGGCCAAGGAAGACATGTGGGGCACGGGCGGCCCCGGCTACCAGATCAAGGCCGAGTTCAACGACCACCCGCATGTTCGCGGTGTGATCTCCATGGCGCGCTCGCAGGATCCGGATTCCGCCGGCTCGCAGTTTTTCATCTGCCACGGCGATCCGTCCTTTCTGGACCATCAATACACCACGTTCGGCAAGCTGATCAAGGGCGACGACGTGCTGGAAAAGATCGCCACCACGCCCACGCATCCGCAGGACCGGCCCGACAAGCGCATGGGCATCATCAGCATCAAGATCGTGCCACTCGACGCGGTGAAGTGATTTTGTTTGTTGAAGCGTTGGAAAGTTGAATTGTTGAATCGTCGGGAGTTTTCCGATTCAACGATTTAACAATTCAACGAATTACGGTTTGCGATGCAAATTTCTGAACTCGCAAAAATCCTCGCCGCGCTCGGCTGTCCGGCGGAAAAATCCGCCGAGATGGCCGCGCAACTGGACAAGCGCGCCCGCCAGCTCGCCGCCGAAAAAAACCGCACTTACGACGAAGCCTTGCAGCATCTGGTTGGCTTGATGCGCCAGGGCTGGTCGGCCAAGGAAAAGGGGTTTTGAATTTTCGATTTACGATATACGATTTACGCGTCGCACGAATTTATGCGCATCAATCGTATATCGTAAATCGAAAATGATTAAGCCCTGGCAAACCATCCGCTCCACGCCCATTGGCGATTTCCGCATCTTCAAGCTGCGCTCCGACGTGAAAATCTCACCGCGCACCGGCAAGGAACACGATTTCTTCGTCCTCGACAGCGTCAACTGGGTCAACATCATCGCCGTCACGCCGGACCAGCGGCTGGTGATGGTGGAGCAATACCGCCACGGCTCGAACACGGTGGAGCTGGAGATTCCCGGCGGCATGATGGACGCGGACGAGACCGACCCGGTGGCGACCGCCGTGCGCGAGCTGCGCGAGGAGACCGGCTACGCCGGCGGGAACGCGCGCCTGCTCGGGCGCATCCATTCCAACCCGGCGATTTTGAACAATGCCACCTTCACCGTGCTGATTGAAAACTGCCGGCTGGAGCACGCCGTGGAGTTTGACCACGGCGAAGATCTGGAGACGCGGCTCGTGCCGGTGGCGGAAATCCCCAAGCTCGTCGCCGACGAGAAGATCGGCCATCCGCTCGTGGTGGTGGCGCTGTATCATTTCGATCTGTGGTGGCGGGGAATCAAAACTCTGCCGTGACCAAAATTGCCGGGGAAAGCCTTTTCACCGGGCGATGGGCAAGGTGTCCGGAATGGAAATCGAAGATGTGGAGCCTATCAGCATATTAGGCGGCACGGGCTTCCTGCAACCAATTATGGGATGGAAATCGGCCCCGGCACAACTCGGTAGTATCGCTGTGGCCCTGACGCAGGTTGGGGGTCAACCCACGTCTGCGTCGGCGCGCTCAGGGTAATGTTTGCCACGCCGCGCCATTCGGCGGAACTCCCAAGCGCAGTGGTGTATTGAATACCATACGTCTGTCCAACCACGCCCCTGATCGTCAGGCCGGGATACAGACCAATGGAAAGGCTCGCTTGTTCCACCGCCTGGTTAGCATCGCCAGTCAGTCCCGTGGTTGTCGAAGGCACACTCTGGAACTCGGACTCTGGCGTCTGCAGGCCCGGCTCCGTCACATCACTACTCGTGAGAGCAGTGTTCACGGCGCCAGGCCCGGTCACGTCCTCATGAAATGCAAGGTAATAATGCGGGTTGGTCTGTGGCGTGTAGGTCGCCGCCGTCCAGGCGATGGTGCCCGGCTCCACCGAAGCATCGGTCGTGAGTGAAAATGTCGCCGTGCTTCCAGGGGGATAAACGCTCGGAGATTGCAGCCCCTCCCAAATTATCCATTTTCGTCCAGCTTTCGCCGCTGGAAGCCATGCCCTCTGGTCATGGGGATCAACTTGTGCTTCCCGTGTCTCCACCATTACCCAGTATGCGTTGCCATCGGGGTTGCCATACGGCGGCGGCACTGTGTGGGCCAGAACACGAGTCTCTGTGGGAACGTCTATCGCGAATTGGTCAAGTCCCCAACTCTGATCTTGGTTGTAGACGGTCCACGTATAATGAATCTGTGTGGAAGCTTTCTCCACTTGAGCCTGAACCGTGTAGCCGGCCAGCGACGATGTGACACTCACGAGAAGGATCGCGCATGCAACGATGATTGTTGAACCAGCTTTCTTGGTTTTCATAACTTTATTTTTGACTTGCGTATTGGAAGAAGCGTTCAGTGCCGCCTAACGAAAAAAGCTGAGCCACCGCCGACTGGTGACGTGAACCGCGACAGCGTAACGGACAACGCCAACGGCGGTTGGCTCCGGCGACTTGTTAGGCGTTTGGTTCATTTTACAAACCATTTTCCTTGAGTATTGTTAAATCATCATACCAAAGACTCTGATAACTATGAAACTCATCATCAACAAACCGGCTGTGCCTGCAACTCCAAATGACAGGATAATAAACTGCTGTGAACACCGGCTGTGGAATCACTTCTTTGCGCAACAACCTGTATGCCGGGCCTTCGGCTAAAATATACAACAAAACCACACCCAAGATAATCAGGACAACCTTCCATTTTTTGGTGACTCGCATGACGCCTAACAGATAATCAGCCTCGGCTTTTGGAGCCTATCCATTTCCAAGATTTGCCGGCGTTTTATTGTTAATTTGTTATGCTGCATCATTTTGCTTGTCATTTTTCATCCAAACACGGTTTCGCAAAGGCGGCGCAAACTTTCCGGCCGGCCCGCCGGCTTAAATCACCGTGCCGTGCGGAATCACCGCGTCCTTCGGAATGATCACGATGCCGTCGCGGACGTAGTAAAGCTTGTCGTCGTGGTTTTCCGGCTTGCCGGCGGGCGAGATGGTCACGTTGTTGCCGAT